>CEOO01017167.1_pt1 | contig 81019 bp, 85 predicted proteins | sample 530321 | NCBI WGS metagenome assembly CEOO01 (sample SAMEA2619927, study PRJEB7988) | marine metagenome | biome: marine biome (ENVO:00000447); feature: surface water layer (ENVO:00002042); material: "saline water (ENVO:00002010), including plankton (ENVO:xxxxxxxx)" | depth 5 m
ATCATTAAACCATTTTACTGTTCCTGTTGCCATTACATACATCCTTTACTAATTGGGTGGCACCCTAAAATTAAGATCAAAAAATACTAAATTATTAATAGTTTATGAAATCATGCACCTGACTCGTTTTTTACGTGTATTTACCCCAAAAGTCAAGCAAAATGAAGTTTAAATAATTAATCGTAGGTTCCGTCAAGGTATTTTTCTAAGTCTTCTGCTGATAATGCACCGGGTAAACGCTTGCCTGAAGAAAGAATTATAGTGGGTGTTGAAGTAACTCCCAAGTCCCTTGCTAACGTGATGATGTCATTAATTGGAGTATCGCAATTACCATCATTTTTAGCCAATTTGTCATAAAGCATTGCATTATTCCAAGCTTCAGAACGGTCTGGAGAACACCAAACTTGAGATGATTTAGCCTTAGCTTTAGGATGAATGTCTAAAGGAAAAAGGAAATTATAAATTGTAATGTTACTCATCTCTGAAATAGTTTCCTTTTCTAACTTTTTACAAAAAGGGCAATCAATATCAGAAAACACTGCAATTTCCCTTTCTCCATTCCCCTTCACTACTTTAATTGCCATTTCAAATGGAAGATTCTTAAAATTTACTCTTGTCAATTCGTCTAATCTTGCACTAGTTAAATCAACTCTTGTTTTCGGATTTACTAATCTACCCTCAATTATTAAAAAAGAAAATGATTCATCCGAATAGACTATTTGATCACCTAAAAATATTTCATACAAATCGTTGTAATTTGTCTTTGTAATTTTTTTTATTTGAAGATCGGGGTAGCTTTCAGAAATAATGCTCCTTAATTTTCCTTCATCAGCATGGAGATTAAAAAATAAAAGGGCTAAGATAATATTAAGTATTTTCATTGAATCGCCTGCTTTACTAAATAGTTTTTAAAATATTTATTGTTTAATAGTTTATTAATACCTTTTGATAATAGCTTGCTTTTACCTACTCTTTCTAAATAATTTTTATTATCAAAAATAAAATAACTAATTAGAGAGGTTAATTTTGAAAATTGAGCTACATCTCTTGCTCTTATTCTTTCATATTTTCTAAGAAAATTCTTTGCTCCATAATCATATTGTTGAGCAATCAATTCCTCAAAACATCTAACATCTCTTAATCCTAAATTTAGGCCTTGTCCAGCCATAGGATGAATTGCATGAGCAGCATCTCCCATCACCAAAAGTTTTTTATAAAAAATATTGTTTAAATTTTTTGCTTTTAACTCAAAAGTTTTTCTATTTTTTAAACCCTTTTCAATCAAAAAAGTTTCTTTAATTCTACCTTGTAGGTATTCTGCCAAATCTTGATCTGTCAAAGATATTAAATGATTTTTTAGACTATCATTACAAGACCATACAACCCCTACCTCATTTTGACTTGTTGGTAACAAAGCAAGGATGCTATCTTTGAAAAAAAACTGTGAGGCTTGGCTGAACTTACCCCCTTTTGCATTAAAGGTAAATGTTAAGGCAGTCTGATTATAATCAGTATCTTTTATTCCGAACTTAACCTCATCGATTAAATTGTCGTCACCATCACATACAATTAAAAGTGAGGCACTTATTACATCCTGGTTAACTATTATATCGACACTCTCTTCATTTAACTTATAAGAAATTTTATCATCAGCTATTGTGGTGATATTGGAATTTAGATCATCTAATGCTTCAACAAAATTTTTCTGCTTAGTGATGTAAGCTAGGCTATCAATAAAAAATTCATCTGCATTAAAAATTACCTCCTCTTTATATATTTTTGCATCTAAATAAATATGATTTATTTTTTGTAGTTGGCTAAAAAATTTAGGTGGTAAGCCAAGTTTTTTTAACCACTCAATAGAATTGGGAGTAATTGCAAAAAACATATCATTTTTCTTTAGTTTTCCTTTTACAATATGTACAACATCATTTCCATATTTTGTGAGCACTAAGCAACATAAATAAGCAATGATTCCAGAGCCTTTTACTACAATTATTTTTTTCTTACTCACCATAGCTCATCTTTTTTACAAATTTTTTCTTTAAGGGCGGTATGGCGTCCAACACATTCAAAGATAGACCTCTAAGGAAATTCAATCCGATAATATTATTTAAAAAAACTGAAGAAAGTTGCTCAGTTATATTTATGATATCTGAAGATTTTCTCTTACGTTGATGGTTAAAATCATGCGATATATTTTTTGAAAAAGAACCATCGAAATGATTTTTTGCAAAATTTGCAAGCTCAAGTGCATCCCTCATACCAATATTTAAACCTTGGCCTGCAACAGGATGAATTATTTGAGAAGCATTTCCAATTGCAACTACATTAGTGGTAGAAATTTTTTTCAGAATTGAGTTTTTAAGAACGAATATACTTTTTTCATTTACATCTATAAATTCACCCGCACGCTTTCCAAAATTTTCTTGTAATATATCTAAAAAAGCATCTTTATTAAATTCGACAATTTCTTCAATATATTTTTTTGGTCCTGTCCACACCAAAGTAAAAGTATTGAATGCATTAGGAAGTAAAGCTATTGGGCCATTTTTAGTAAAACGTTCATAAGCTCTCCCATAATGTGGTTTCTTAGATTTTACTATTGACACTAATGCGATATGATTTATTTCCTTTTCTTCTCTTATCAAGTCTATACCTGAAATTTGTGACCTACCACCATCTGCAAGAACAAGTAGATTTGAGGGAATTTCTTTTTCGATTCCATCATTTTTAATTAAAATCTTTTTTGAATGTTTAAAATTTTCTATATTTTCTAATTTGGTATTAAAAAATATATGAACATTTTGTAATACCTCTATTTTATTTTTCAGCACTTTTAATAAATCGGCATATGAGACAATATACCCAAGGGAATCCTCTTCGTAATCATTAGCTCTAAAAAGAGTACGTCCAAAAGTATTCTTTTGACTTACATGAATCTCATTGATAGGTATTGCTTTTTTAAGTAACTCGTCCCATATATCTAACTTCTTAAAAATAAAAACCGTACTATTAGATAAAGCTAATGCTTTAGAATCTTTTAGTATAAATTCTTTATGATTTGCTTCAATGATATTTACAGAAAAATTTAATTTAGCCAACAAAGCTCCTGCGACCAATCCTACAGGACCTGCACCAATAATAGTAATGTTATTACTCACTAAAGGAACCTACTAAGCTTTCCAATTCATCAACTTCTTTTGGGGCATTAATGCTTAATATTTGAGGGGACTTTTCCCCTACTACAACGTCATCCTCAATTCTAATTCCAATTCCCCAAAATTCTTCAGGAACCTCATTAGAAGGGCTAATATATATTCCAGGTTCAATCGTTAAAACATTTCCAATATTTAATGTAATTGAATTATCATTATCATCAACATAATTTCCTACATCATGAACATCCAATCCGAGCCAATGACTTGTTCTGTGCATAAAAAATTTTTGATATTGTTTCTCTTCAATTACCTGATCCGTACTGCCTTGACAAAAATTAAGATCAATCAAGCCTTGCACAAGTATATCCAAAGCTGTCTTATGCGGTTGGTCAAAAGCATTACCTGTTGTCACTTTTGTAATAGCTGCTTTTTGAGCCTCAAGAACTAATTCATAAATTATTTTTTGTGGGCCAGAGAATTTCCCATTTACTGGATAAGTACGAGTTATGTCAGAGGCATACAGTTCATATTCACACCCTGCATCTATTAATAATAAATCTCCATCTTTCAATAAATCTTTGTTTTCAGTGTAATGAAGAGTACAAGCATTAGTTCCGCTTGCTACAATAGAATGATAAGCAGGGTCTTTGGCCCCTAGCTGCATAAACTGATTAAGAATCTCCCCCTCAATTTGATATTCATATTTACCTGGTAAAGTTTTTTTCATAGCAACCTTATGAGCTTTAGCTGCAATATCAGCTGATTTCTTCATTAGGAGTAACTCATTTTTAGACTTAACTACTCGCATTGGATCCGCTATAGAAGATAAATCAACAATCATCTCAGGAGATTTTATTCCTGCTCTCTTTTGCTTTTTATTACTCTTAATCCAAGATTGAATCTTTCTATTAGAGTTTTGATTAGTATCCAAGGGCGTATAAACCTTTTTATGTTTTGCAATGATTTTAGGAGCCATTTCATCTATTTGCTCAATGCTATATGTTTCATCAAAACCAAAATTTTCCTTTGCTAAATCAGGACCATATATAAAGCCGTTCCATGTCTCAAGTTCTGGATTTCTTTCTCTACAAAATAAAATAGATTTAGGTTTATTGCCCGCAACTATAAAAAGAACGGAGTTGGGTTCAGGAAAATTTGTAAAGTAATGAAAATAACTATCTGACCTAAACTTAAAATTACAGTCATTATTTCTAATTATTTCTTCAGCGTTAAAGATGATGGCCAAACCATCACCAATTTTTTCTTGAATAAAGTTCCTTCTTAAATTAAATTCATCAACAGCCAATTTTTTTTGCCTTTATTAAAATATTATAAAATTATAATTCATTAAGACTATTTAATCTTTCAGGCGTTCCAACATCAAACCATTTACTATTCAAAAGACTCCCTGAAATAAGTCTTTTTTCAATTGCCTCATTTAGAAAAGGAGCTAACTTTAGATAAGTGTTTGCAGCAATTTCATCAAAAAAAATTTTTCTATAGACTGCTATACCGCTAAAAGTCTTCGCCTCACTTTTCTTTAATTCTAAAAAACCAGATTTATTGAGATAAAAATCTCCTTTTGGATTATGTGAAGGATTATCAGTTAAATATAAATGAGCATTTATATTGTCCGATAGTTTGAAATTAAATATGTTGGCATAATTAAATTCAGTAAATATATCTGCATTTATAACAGCAAATGTATCTGATTTGATAAGTGTTAAGGCCTTTTTAATTCCACCAGCAGTTTCAAGAACTTGATCCTCTTTGGAAAAAAGGACGTTAAGATTCCAATTTGAACCGTTACCAACAAAATTTACTATTTGTGATGAAAGATAAGATACATTAATAACTACATCAGTAAATCCAGCAATGGATAAATTTTCTAGATGTCTTTCTATTAAAGTCTTGCCTCTACATTTCAATAGAGGCTTTGGAGTTTGTTGGGTAAGCATACCCATCCTCTCACCTTTTCCAGCAGCTAGAAGCATTGCTGTTTTAGAATTCATTTTGTTAATGCCTTATTTAAGATATTTCTTAATGGAAATAACTCTTGATATCTTTGTGAGGTATCAATTAAATATTTCTCAACCAAAGGTAAATTATTAAGGTATTGATCTTTATTATCTCTTAAATATAATCTTACAAAAATACCTAAAATTTTTAAATGGCGTTGAACCCCCATCCACTCAAAAGATTTAAAAAATTCAGCGAATTCCTTTTTTGTTATTAATTTAGCTTTAATTATTTCCTCCCAATAACGTATAGCCATATCTAAAATAACATCCTCCTTTAATTCATAATATGCATCTTTAAGCAATGAAACCAAGTCATAAGATATTGGACCAATTACTGCATCCTGAAAATCAATAATTCCTGGTCCTATTTCACCATCAATCAACATCAAATTTCTACAATGAAAATCACGATGTACAAAACATTTTTCTTGTTTTGTATTTGATTTAATAATTAAATTAAAAATCTTACTTAAATCGTTCTTCTCACTTGAATTAAGTGTAATTTTTTTATATTTATTTAAGTACCACTCTTCGAAAAGTAGCATTTCATTTAAGAGCAATGCAGGAGAATAAATTGGGATATCTTTATAAATACATTTTTTTTGAATTTTTATTAAATCTTTCAAGGCATATTTATATAATTTTTCTGGATCATTATTTGCAAAAGCATCGCTGTATGTTGTTTTACCGAAGTCTTCCAACAAGATAAATCCTTTATCTAAATCTATATCGAACATCCTAGGAACTCGGATTTTATCTGCATACATCTTTCTTCCGATCGTGACAAAAGGTGATATATTCTCTTTTTCAGGAGGTGCATCCATTGCAATAAAACTTTTATTTTTTGTCGTAATTCTATAGTAACGCCGAAAACTTGCGTCAATAGATGCAGGCTTGATAATAATTTCATCACCAATATAGTGCTCTACCCACCTAGTTAATAATTCATATCTTTTCAAAATTAATTACTTAAATAAAATTAATAATATTATATCTTTTATAAATACTTGAGTTATAATGCCTAACTAACTGATTATTAGAAATTTTTTTTAAAATAAAAATAAATAAAATATTTTATTAAAACGTCTTTAACAGTTTTGAGATAAAAAAATTGACCAAAAAAAATTTAAAATTTCTTACTATTTGTATAAGTTCTATTTTATACCTTATTCCTTTATTTGCTAATGGTAAACCATTGTTAGAAGGGCAAGTAATTATTGAGGGTGATTCACTAGAAAATATTCTTGATCGTAAATTAAGAGCAACTGGAAATGCAAGTTTAATAAGAGATAGTAAATCTATAAAAGCTAATATGATTGAGTTTGACCAGATATCAGATGAGCTTTATGCTAAGGGTAATGTTGAATTAAAAACAGATAAATCCTTAATAAAAGGTGCAGAGCTTGAGCTTTCTCTTGATAACACAACAGGGTCATTAGCAAATGCAACTTTTAATTCAATTTTAAATGATCGTAATACTAAGTTTAATAATACTCTCAGAGGAACAGCCTCATTACTTTTTTTAGAAGGTGAAAATAAAAAAAGATTAAAAAATGCATCTTTAACAACATGTGAAATTGATCAAGACGATTGGTTTATTAATGCATCTGAATTAGAGATAAATGAGAGATCTCAAAGAGTTGACGCAAAAAATGCCGAGCTAAAATTTAAGGGAATACCTATACTCTTCTCGCCTCTTATTAACTTTTCTTTTAATGATGAGAGGAAGTCTGGTTTTTTGGTTCCTAGCATTGGCTCAACATCAAGGAGCGGTTTTGAGACGGCTCTACCCTATTACTTTAATCTTTCTCCAACGAGTGACGCTACCTTAACTCCAAGATATATGGGTAAAAGAGGTGCCCAATTATCAGGAGAATATAGATATTTAGATAGCATGTATAGAGGTGAGACCTCTTTAGAGTTAATGCCGAAAGATAAAGCATCTGATACTAACAATAGATATTATGCAAAATTAAAACATTTTCATAATTTTAATAATGGCTTTGAAGGTGGTTACAACATAGAAAAAGTATCGGACGATAACTATTTCTCTGATATGTCATCATTAATAACAGTAACTAGCCAAGTAAATTTAAATCAAGAAGTTTTTCTAAATTACACAAAAAATGATTGGAACGCTAGATTACTAACTCAAAAATTTCAAAACTTAACTACATCCTCACCTTATGAGAGATTACCTAGCTTATCAATAAATCATAATAAAGAATTCTTAGATGTAAGTGGATTTACTTCTTTTGAAACCTCAACAAATTTTGATTATACAAATTTCGAAAGAAATAATGATTTCGTTGGTGTCAGTCCTAATGGATCTCGCCTTATTGCAAGGCAATCAATTGGAATTCCTCTTGAACGCTCATTTGGCTATGCAAATCCAAAATTTATTTTAGACTTGAAAAACTATGATCTTGAAGATGCAAATACATCAACAAAATCTCTGGTTATTCCAACCTTTTCTTTTGATGGTGGAATATATTTAGATAAAAAAATTAGCTTCAATAATACCGAATATACACAAACTCTGGAACCAAGAATTTTTTACTCTTATACCCCATATAAAGATCAATCAATGCTTCCAATGTTTGATACAACTCTAACAGATTTAAATCAGCAATCTATTTTTTCTGAAAATCAATTTGTTGGTGGTGATAGAGTTATGGATTCACACCAAATTACATTAGGAGGAACAACAAGATTCATTGACCAATACGGTTTAGAAAGATTTTCAGGCACAATTGCTCAAAGATTTTATGTTAGTGATAGAAAGGTTTTAAAAGAATCACAATTCACGAATTCTTCAGCTCAAAATGACTCTTCAGACTTATTTTTGTCTGGTTCAGCAGCTATTACTAAATACCTTAAAGCTAATATTGACTATCAGTACAATGTAGATGAAAACATGACGAACAGGGCTACACTTAATGCTAGATACAATCCAAGGCCTGGAAAGCATTTAGATGCTAGCTATCGATTAATAGGAAATCCTGCAAGTAATGAATATGATATAAAACAAATTAATGTTGCTGGACAATGGCCTCTTGGCAAAGGATGGTCTTCTGTAGGAAGATACAACTATGATATAAAAAGTTCTAGTATTATAGAAGGGCTTGGTGGGGTAGAGTTTGATGCAGGTTGTTGGTCGTCAAGTATCTTATTACATAGATTGTCATTAGCAACTACCGCAAAACCAAATTATACTATTTTCTTTCAATTAGAATTAGGAGGTTTTGGGTCATTAGGCACTGGTTCATCAGGTGCACTTGAAGAGGTCCTTAATAGAAATATTCCAGGTTCCTATACATCCAATCAACTTCCAGAGAATTATAGATTCCAAAACTTAGATTAAATATTCAATGTATGCAAAATAATATTAAACTTATCTTATCAATTCTAATATTAATCCTTACTTCAACTCTTACTTTTGCCAATAATGATTATGAAGAGTTAGATAGTATTATCGCAATTGTTGAAAATGATGTAATTACAAAGAAAGAGTTGAAAGATGCCTTGTTGGAACTGGAAGAAAATTCAAGAAGTAACAACAAATTAGCAAATCAAATAAAATTAAAAAAACTTGCTCTTGATCAATTAATTGAAAGAAAAATAATAAATCAATATGCTGAGTCACAGAGTATAAATATAGATTCTGCTCTACTTGAGAATGCCATAAAAAATATAGCATCAAACAATAAAATAAGTGTTGAGGAATTAAAAAAAAATGCTCAAAAAGAAGGGTCTCTTGAAAAACTATATAATGAAATTAGGTTTCAATTAATTTTAAGAGCGATAAAAGAAAGAGCTATATTTTCACAAATACATATTTCAGACTATGAAATTGAAAGATTCTTAGATCAAGAAAAAATTAAAAATCCTGATCAATATAAAATTTCTCATATACTCATAAAAATAGACAATGATAATCAACGAGATGCTTCCATGAAAAAAATAGAGAAAATACAAAACCTCTTGACTGAGGAGCCTTTTGATAAGGTTGCAAAAAAATATTCTAACGGCCCGTTTGCCAAAAATGGAGGTGAGATGGGATGGTTAAACTTCAACGACCTTCCAGATCTTTTTGTTGATAAAGTAATAAAACTGAAAAAAAACGAAATCTCTTATCCATTTGAGTCAAAAAATGGAATACATATTATTAAACTTAACGATATTAAATCCTTTAAACAAGATAAGGTTTTTTCTTCACAATACAACATAAAGCAGATTCTTATAAAACATAACCAAATAACTTCTGAGGATGATATTTTAAAAAAACTTGATAATATAAAAAATAAAATTATTGAGGGCCTTCCATTTGGTGATGCAGCAGCGCAATACTCTGAGGACTCTACTTCATCCATTAAAAGCGGTTCATTGGGTTGGGTAGATAGAAATAACCTGCTCCCAGAATTTCAAGTTGAGCTTGATAAAGGAAAAATCAATACGCTAATTGGACCTTTTAAAACATCGGCAGGATGGCATTTAATAAAATTATTAGATAAAAGAGAAAAGGATATTACGGAGGACTCTCGTAAACTCGCAGCAAAGTTGAAGATTCTGAATTATAAAGCTGAAATTAAATATAAAGATTGGTTTGAAATACTTAAGCAACAGTCAAATATTGAGATGGTAAATAATTAAATAAATGACAAAAAAATTACCTAGTATTGTTATAAGCTGTGGTGATCCCGCAGGTGTTGGTCTTGATCTAATTGTATTTCTTGCTAATCAAAAATTTCCTGCGTTACTAACAATTCTTGCTAATAAAGAGGCATTAATTGAAAGAGCAAATATCCACCAAAAAAAAATATCTTTTAATAAAAATTTGTTACCTCATATGGGTAACGGCTCACTTTTCCTAAAAGACTTTGCTTACCCAAAAAAGGTCATACCAGGAAAACCAAACAAAGAAAATTCACAAGCTCAATTGACTATGATTGATTATGCAGTTGAAAACTGCATGAAAAAAAATTATTCAGCACTTGTTACACTCCCAGTATCAAAAGAAATCTTATCAAATCAAGAAAAAAAATTTACAGGGCATACAGAATATATAGCTGAATTAGTAAATCATGATTCCCAAGAGGTTATGATGCTAGCTCATAGAAATCTCAGGGTTGCATTAGTAACAACTCATATTGCATTATCAGATGTGTCTAAACATATTTCTAAAGAAAAACTAAAAAAAGTAATAAAAACTCTTAATAATGATTTGGAAAATAAATTTAAAATAAAAAATCCAAGAATAACAATAACCGGATTAAATCCTCACGCTGGTGAGGGTGGTAAATTTGGTAAAGAAGAGCGAGAAATAATATCTCCTGTTATAAATGAGATGATAAAAAGTGGATTGAATCTTGAAGGGCCTCTACCAGCAGATACTGCTTTTACCCCAGATAAAATAAATGAAACAGATTGTTTTTTAACAATGTTCCATGACCAAGGCTTAGCTCCATTTAAAGCCCTTTCTTTTGGGAGAGGAGTAAACATTACATTAGGGCTACCATTTATTAGGACATCAGTTGATCATGGAACTGCGTTTGATATTGTTGGCACTAAAAAAATTAATGTATCAAGTTTTTATGAATCATTAGATATGGCTATCCATCTAAGCCAATGATAAAAGCCAAAAAAAAATTCGGGCAGAATTTTCTCACTGATCAATCCGTTATCAAAGAAATCTTAAAGCACTTAAAACCATTGGCGCAAGATAAAGTTTTAGAAATAGGTCCAGGGATGGGAGCAATAACAATACCTCTATTGAATAAATTAAACCATATAAGTGTTATTGAAATTGATCTTGACATGATCAATTATCTCCAAAAAAAAATACCTAAAGAAAAAATAAATATCATAAATCGTGATGTTCTATCAATAAAAAATAGAGAACTGGAAGTGTATGACAGAATAATAGGAAACCTACCATATTACATATCAACCGAAATACTTATAAAAATGATTGATATTTTTGGGTCATTAAAAGATATTCATTTCATGTTCCAAAAAGAAGTTGCGGAGAGAATTACAGCAAAACCAAAAAGCAAAAATTACGGACGACTTACTGTTTTAATCCAATACTTCTTTAATGCTGAAATTTTATTTAATATTGCTGCAAATTCTTTTTCTCCTCCCCCAAAGATTGAATCCTCTTTTATAAAGCTTATTCCAAAAAAGAAAGAGGGTTTGAGATTCAAAAATTTTTTTAATTTTAAAAAAGTTGTCAAAACTGCTTTTCAATTTAAAAGAAAAACTTTAAAAAATAATTTTAAAGATATACTAAGCGAGAATAATTTTATATCTTTAGGAATCGATTCTCAAAAACGAGCAGAAATGTTAAGTGTTGATGATTTTGTTAATATTGAAAATTACATATACGACCATAAAATAATCATATGAGAGTGATATAATTGCATGATTTAGGTTTAACAAATGAACATAATATTATTAGGAGCGCCTGGTGCAGGTAAAGGTACTCAAGCAAGTTTTTTAAAAAAGCAATATGAGGTACCCCAAATTTCCACAGGTGACATGCTTCGTGATGCCGTAAAAAATAATACTGAATTAGGACTCAAAGCAAAAGAATTTATGGATAAAGGTGAGCTTGTTCCAGATTCTTTGATTATTGCCTTAGTAAAACTTAGAGTCAAAAATAATGATTGTATAAATGGTTTTTTATTAGATGGTTTTCCGAGAACAATCCCTCAGGCAGAAGCATTAGCAACTGCTGGTGTGAAAATAGATGTTGTTATTGAAATTAATGTGCCCGATGAAAAAATTATTGAAAGGCTAAGTGGAAGAAGAATTCATCCTGCATCTGGCAGGATCTATCACATTACATATAATCCCCCAAAAAATGAAGGTATAGATGATGAAACAGGAGACCCTCTAATCACGAGGAGCGATGATATTGCTGAAACAATAATTAAAAGGCTTAAAAACTATCATGACCAAACAGAGCCATTAATAGAATTTTACAAAAATTTTTCAGGTTCAACCAAACCTACTTTTATTGTAATTGATGGTACTAAATCACCAGAAATTATAAATCAAGAACTTCAATTTCAACTTAAATGATATATGAATTCAGATTACCCTCATAAAGAAGTTGAAAAAAAATCTCAAGATTATTGGGATCAAAATAAAACATTTTATACAGATGATGATAAATCAAAAAAGAAGTTTTATACATTATCAATGTTTCCTTACCCAAGTGGCAAGCTACATATGGGCCATGTTAGAAATTATGCTATTGGAGATGTAATTTCAAGGTTTAAAAGATTAAAAGGCTTTAACGTCCTTCAACCAATGGGGTGGGATGCCTTTGGTCTTCCTGCTGAAAATGCTGCTATTCAAAATAAAACTGCCCCAGATAAATGGACTCTCGAAAATATTAAACATATGAAAAGTCAACTCAAGCAATTGGGATTAGCTATTGATTGGGGGAAAGAAATAGCGACATGTGATTACTCATATTATAAATGGGAGCAATGGCTTTTTATTCAATTATTCAAAAAAGGTTTAATTTACAAAAAAACCGCGATGGTTAATTGGGATCCGGTTGATAAAACAGTTTTAGCAAATGAACAGGTGATTGACGGCAGAGGATGGAGATCAGGTGAAGTTGTGGAGAGAAGAGAAATACCACAATATTTTATGAAAATTACTGAATATGCTGAGGATCTTCTTAATGGGTTAGATGAGCTTGATGATTGGCCAGAGCAAGTCAAGACTATGCAAAAGAATTGGATAGGTAAAAGTGTGGGGTGTGAAATTATATTTAAGCTTTCAAATAAAAATACAGATTTGAAGGTTTATACAACAAGACCAGATACGCTGATGGGTGCAACCTATCTTGCTATTGCTCCTGAACATCAACTTAGTATAAGACAGGCTAAAAATAACAAAAACATAGATGGTTTTTTAAATGAATGTAATAAAACTGGAGTTTCTGAAGCTGAAATAGCAACTGCAGAGAAAAAAGGAATTTTCTCTGGTCTGTATGCAAAACATCCAATAACCAATCAAGATATACCTATCTGGATAGCAAATTATGTTCTTATCAATTATGGTGAAGGAGCCGTTATGGCTGTTCCTGCCCATGATACTCGTGATTTTGATTTTGCCAATAAATATAATCTCCCAATAATAAAAGTAATTGATAGCAATGATTTTAAAGATGGCGAAGCATATATTGGAAGTGGTAATCTTGTTAATTCTGGGGAATTTAATGGTCTATCAAATACTACAGCAGCAAAAAAAATTACTGAGAAAATAGAATTTTTGGATAAAGGTAATAAAAAAATTCAATATCGTTTAAGAGATTGGGGTATATCAAGGCAACGATTTTGGGGATGCCCTATTCCGATGATTAAGTGCGATGATTGTGGAGATGTTCCTGAAAGTGAGGAAAATCTTCCAGTAAGGCTACCAGAAAATATTACTATAAATAAATCTGGCTCACCTTTGAGTAAATTAAAAAGCTTTTATGACTGTAAGTGCCCTATTTGTGGTAAGTCAGCAAAGAGAGAAACTGACACACTTGATACTTTTTTTGAATCATCTTGGTATTTTGCAAGATTCGCATCTCATGACCAAGATATAAAAATGCTAGATGAGAGAGCAAATTATTGGATGCCAGTTGATTACTATATTGGAGGAATTGAGCACGCTATCCTTCACCTTCTCTATGCTCGATTTTTTAATAGATTACTTTTTGATCTAAAACTAATTAACACTAAAGAACCTTTCAAAAAACTATTGACCCAAGGAATGGTTTTAAAAGACGGGTCCAAAATGTCAAAATCTAAGGGAAATACTGTTGATCCCCAGCAGTTAATAGATAAATATGGTGCAGATACAGCTAGATTATTCGTATTGTTTGCTGCTCCTGCAGAACAATCACTTGAATGGTCAGATCAAGGAATAGAGGGCTCGTTTCGATTCTTAAAAAAATTATGGAAAATGGTCTACGATTTTAAAGCAAACAAAGATATCTCTATAAAGAATTTAGATGAGGATGAACTTCGTTTTAAATTAAATGCAACAATTCAAAAGGTCACCGATGATCTTGAGAGACGCACCAGCTTTAATACTGCTATATCATCTGTAATGGAATTAATAAATATGTTAAATAAATATGATATGTCTAAGTCAATATCTGTTGATTTAAAAAAAGAAGTGATTGAGAAAACTCTTATTCTTCTTAATCCCTTTGTTCCGCATATTACCAAGTATCTTTGGGAACAAATAAATCCTGGTATGTTTCTTGATGACCAAAATTGGCCAAAAGTAGATACTAATGCTCTTATTAAGCAAGAGATCAATTTAGTAATTCAAGTAAACGGTAAGTTAAGAGCAAATATGCTAATATCAACGGATGATTCTGAGGAAAAAATCAAGAAAGAAGTTCTGTTGTTAGAAGGCATTGCTAAATATGTACCTAATAGTTCTGAGGTAAAAAAAATGATCTATATTAAAAATAAATTAATAAATATTGTTGTATAGGTAAAAAAATGACAACATCTATAAAAAACTATTTTTTAATAACGCTAACAATGATTCTCTTAATTGCTTGTGGATTTCAATTAAGAGGATCCATTGAAGCAAACTTTGACTCAATTTCAATCAATGGTGGAAGTGCTGGATTTGTCAAACAGTTGAAAAAAAGGTTAAGGCAGTCAAGCATTGCAGTTTTATCCACTGGTGGAGAAGTTGAGCTTGAGATTATAGATGATCTTTTAAATAAAAGAATCCTATCTCTTAATTCCGATGGAAGAGTTAGCGAATATGAGCTTAATTATAAAGTTTCTTATCGGGTTAAAGGGCAAAGTGATACTGAGTGGGGACAACTAATAAGCAATGAAGTTCGTCGTCAATATACATACGATGATGAAAATGTTGTAGCAAAAGCATTAGAGGAAGAAAAATTAATAAACGGAATGCGGGATGAATTAATTCGGACAATTACTGCTCAAATTAGCCTTCAAAAAGTATAGTTTCAAATGCAAAGCCTTAATTTTTCAGAAATAATTATTGAAAAAGCAAGAAAAAAAGGGAAAAATGCTATTTTAATTATTGGAGAAGAACCAGTAATAAGAAAGCATATCAATAATGTTATTAAGAAATTTTCTACTCAAAACAACCTTGAGCAAGTTCGAATTGAGGTTGATAGCGCAACAAAACTAAACACTATCAATGAAAAATTTTCTAGTGATTCTCTTTTTAGCCAAGGATCAATTCTAAAAATAATTATTTCAACTGGGAAAATAAGTGAAGAAATTAAAAAATTTCTTATATTTGAAGTGCATAAAAAAGAAACAAAAAATTTTTTTATATTTTACTTTAAGCAAAATCTAAAAGAATTTTCCAAGCTAAGCTGGCCAAAAAATTTAAAAGATATAAGCCTTATATTAGAAGCGAGTGAACTAACCCCAAATAGTTTCAAAGAGACAGTGTCATTAAGAGCAGATTTTTATAAATTAAGCTTTACCGATGGTGCTATTGAAATGTTATCGCAATTAACCCTAGGAAATTTTCTTTTAGTTGAAAATGAACTGATGAAACTTCAGTTAATTTTTGATAAATCCGAAATTGATGAAAAAAAATTGATAAATCATCTATCCAATGGAGCAAAGTACGATTCATTTGATTTAATTAATGCATCTTTGTTGGGTAATAAAAAAATAACAATTAATTCATTAAAGTGTTTATATGAAAATGGTGTTGATCCACTCTCAATTAATGGTTTATTTGCTTGGATTTTTAAAGCTATAGCTAAATTTAAAGCTAGCAATAAAATATCACCAAATTATAATGAATTTATGAAGATGAGAATTTTTGGTTCATCGCAAATGCTTGTTAAAAATGCTCTAAATACATTATCAAAAAAACAAATTGAGACAGTGTTAATTAAAATAAAGGATATTGATTTAATTTGTAAAGGATTTATCAGTGGAGACCCTTGGTTGGAATTAAAAAGGCTATCTTTTGGACTTGCTCGTATCCTTAATAAGTCAAAGGTGTAAAATATAAAAATGAATATTAATAACTATATGAAGAATGTTGGAGAACAAGCAAAAGCCTCCAGCTATATTTTAGCAAAGTCTACAACAGAACAAAAAAATAATTTTTTAAATGATTTATCTAAAAGAATCGTTGCTAATGAACAAAAAATTATTGATGCCAACAAATATGATCTTGAAGATGCAAAGAAAAGTAATCTTGATGAAGCTTTTATAGACAGGCTAGCTCTTAATAAAAAAAATATTGCCACTATGGCAGAGGGTTTAAGACAGATTGAATCATTAAGTGACTTAATTGGAGAAATTACTGATATCAGACAAATAAATTCTGGTATTCAAGTTGGAAAAATGAGAGTCCCTCTTGGTGTTGTAGGAATGATTTATGAGTCAAGGCCTAATGTGACTATTGATGCTGCCGCTTTAGCAATAAAGTCGGGGAATGCTATTATCTTAAGAGGTGGATCTGAATCTCTTAATTCAAATAATTATCTTGCTCAACTTATTCAGGAATCACTTGAAGTAGCATCCCTACCTCTGGGTTCAATTCAAATAATCGAAACGAAGGACAGAGCTGCTGTAACTGAGCTTATACAATTGAAAGACTATGTTGATGTTATTATACCAAGAGGCGGTAAAAGTCTTGTAAAAAAAATAACAGAGGAATCAACAATACCAGTTATAAAGCACCTTGATGGTAATTGTCATATGTATATAGATGATTCTGCCGATATCAACATGGCCTTAGAGCTTGTTGATAATGCCAAAACTCAAAGACTAGGGACATGTAACACGCTAGAATCTTTAGTGGTATCAGACTCTATAGCTAAAGATTTTTTACCTAAAATACAGGCCATATTTGATTCTAAAAATATTGAAATGCGTGTATGTCAGAATTCACTTACAATCATTCCAACAGCTAGAAAGGCCAATAAAAATGATTTCCATGAAGAATACCTGGGCCCAACAATATCATGCATAGTTGTTAAAAATATAGATGATGCTATAAAACATATTAATAATTTCTCCTCTGGACATACAGAATCAATCGTAACAAATAACCATGCTCATGCAATGAAGTTCTTGAGAGAGGTTGATTCATCTAGCGTTATGATAAATGCATCTACAAGATTTGCAGATGGTTTTGAGTATGGTCTTGGTGCAGAAATAGGTATTTCTACCGATAAATTTCATGCGCGTGGACCTGTGGGACTTGAAGGGCTAACTTCTATGAAATATATCGTATTGGGAAATGGTCAAACTAGAAAGTAGCCATGACTAATAAAATAGTTGGTATTTTTGGTGGGGCTTTTGATCCAGTTCATAAGGGCCATATAAAAATTGCAGAACAATGCATTGAAACAATAGGTATGGATAAAATTATAATCGTACCTACTGGTGTTTCTCCTTTCAAAAAAGAGTTAACTGATGAAAAAACCCGGCTTTCAATTATCCAAATTGCTTTTTCTGATTACCGATATGAAATATCAGACTATGAATTACGTCAATCAAAGATTGATAAGAAACCATCGTATACCATCAACACGTTAAAATATTTAACAAAAGATTCACTTTCATCTTTTGTTTTAATTATAGGTTCTGATGCACTTGCAACAATTAATCAATGGTACCAATGGGAAATAATTCTAAATTATTGTCATATACTTGTAGTAAGTCGAAAAGAAGGTGATCTTATCATTGATAGTCTAGCCCCAAAACTTAATGAGTTTGTGACAAAAAATAAAGTTAATAATTTGCAACATTTGTCGATTAAAAATAAGGGTGGCATTTACTTTGCTAAATTTCCATTATTGCCATTTTCTTCAACAGATATAAGAAATAAAATTTCTCGAAAAGAATCAATTGAAGATCTTGTGACACCAGAGGTATCTGATTTTATAAAAAAAAATGCTAGTTATAATTCAGATGGCCATAAAATGTAATCACTTATATCGATATTATTTTTTTTGTTATTTACATTAGGAATACAACCTAAATATGGGTGCTTTATTTTTTCCCGAAGATGTAAAATATTCTCTTCTTGAAAGTCCATGTTTGAATCAACAATATTTGCTATCCAACCAAATACCTTTTGTTTTTTTTGATCTAGTGCTTTCATAGTTAACATAGCATGATTTAAGCAACCCAATTTTATTCCAACTACAACAATTACAGGCACATCAAGATACTCAATTAAATCCGATAGATTTCTTGATTTATCCAAAGGACATTCATAACCACCAGCACCTTCTATAAATAAATAATCAGATTTATTCATTAGTATTTGTGCCTGCTTTTTAATTAATTCAAAATCTATTGATATATTCTCATTTGCAGATGCTATATGAGGAGAAGCAGCATCTTTGAGAGCATAAGGGTTTAAAACTTCTTTATTAAAGTTTATGCTATTGACTTGCATTAAATGCATAACATCAGCATTTATAATAGTTCCATTCAAATTCTCTAAACCAGCTGCAATTGGTTTCATTCCATTAACTTTATGACCTTTTTTTTTAAAGAAATTAATTAATCCAATAGTTATAAATGTTTTACCAATATCGGTATCTGTACCAGTAACAAAAAATATATTTTTTTTCATAGTCTTTTATTTAAAAGTGATCTTAGTATTTATCAATCTTATTTGATACAACACCGTATATAACCTCATAGGTTGCAGGATAAAGCTTTCCTAACCTGTATTCCTCATAATGTTGCTTCAATTTTTTTATGAACTCTCTACCACGAAGTCCTTTTGCTCTTTTTGTATTCCCATTAGTTGCTCCTACACCTTTGATGTCATATAGAATATCCTCGACATTTGTATAATCCAATCTATAACTCTTTACGTCAAATAAAAGATTTTCAAAACCTGCCGAAGTAACAAATTTTTTAATATGGTTTATATTCAAAAAATTATTAGTTTTAGGATCGCTTGAAAGAGCTTGATTGATCATTCGTAATTCCTTAAGTGTTTCAGGTCCAAAGGTACTAAATATAAATAATCCATTGGGTTTGAGTATTCTCTTTATATGTTTTAAAACGATTGGTAAATTATCAGTCCATTGGATAGCATTGGAACTCCAGACCAAATCAAATAGACAGTCTTTAAATGGAAGATTTTCCATATCACCACAAACATGAAAGTTAGTAGATTTATCTAAATGATTTATCGAAGAGGTGGCCACTTTTTTTCTTGCTTGCTCTAGCATATTCTCTGATAAATCAAAATTAACCAATGTAGTTTTTTTGAATTTATTTAAAAGATGCACCCCATTTTTACCTGTCCCACAACCCAAGTCTAAAATATTTGCGGGATCAATATTCAAATATTCTAATTTTTCAAATAAATTTTTAGATATTTTATCTTGTAAGCCTGAGAATTTTTCATATGAATCAGCAGCACGATTAAATACTTTTCTTTTATATGCCTTATCTATCATTTTTTTCTTGTATAAAATTTAAAATGGACTGGACAAAAATTTCAGGTTCAAATAAAAATGGAATATGGCCAGCTCCAGGAAATACTCTTAAAACAGACTTTGGAATTATATCGGCCATATATTTTGATGATGCTAAAGGGGTTAATCTATCCCTATCTCCTGAAATGATTAAGGTTCTAACATTTATATTTAATAGATTTTTTCTATAATCTGTATCCAAAAGTAATTTTAATCCCGATATTAAAGCCCTTGGATCCGGCATACCATCTCTTAACATGGTATCTTCAAATTTCGCAACAACCTTTCTTATATTTGGTAAGCCATATAGTTGAAGTAAAAAAAACTGATGAATTGTTTTTTTCCAATCTACAAATAATTGCGATGCAAATTTTTCAAAAATATCTTTTTCAACTCCACAATTCCATTCCTTTTTATTTATAAAGCAAGGAGTACTTGAAACAAGAATTAAATGTTTAATTTTTTGTGGAAATTTTCTTTGGTAAGCCATTGCGATTTGTCCACCTAGCGACCAACCCAATAGAATTGCATTTTTAGGTATCAACTTATTTAATGAATCAACAATGGTACTCATGTCATAATCATCATTTGACTTACAACTTCCCATTCCTGGTAAATTAATCATAATTAATTTAAAATACTTTGATAAATCTGCTTCGATATTATTCCAAACATTTGAATTCATACCCCATCCATGAATGAGTACTAAAGGATCTCCTGTCCCTACAATTCTGCAGTTCATATTTAATTAATTGCTTGGTTGATTATGTTTGATAAATGCAAGATATCTGCTTTTTTATGAGAGGATGATAAAGATACCCTTAAGCGTGAAGTATTTGTCGGTACAGTTGGTGGTCTTATTGCAGGTACGTAAAGGCCTGCCTCTTTTAATGTCTTGGCTAACCTTATAGCTTTGCTGGGATTTCCAATTATTAATGGCTGTATCGCTGTTTTAGAGTCTAATAATGCACCCTTATTTTTAATAGAATGTCTAAATAATTCTATATTTCTTTTTAATTTTTTTCTTAAAATCTGACCATGAAAAATAATATCTAAAGATACAGAAACACCATTAGCTAATGCTGGTGTTGAAGCAGTAGTATAAATATAAGGTTTAGATTTTTGGATAAGTAAATCTATTGTATTTTTTTTTGCGCTAACTATTGCACCTGAGATTCCAACGGACTTTCCTAAAGTAACCATGTAAATAACTCGACTTAGATCCTTTTTAGACCACAATTTTAGGTTATTTTGTTTAAGTATACCTTGTCCATTCTCTCCCAAAACTCCATATCCATGAGCATCATCAATGAATAAGTATGCATTATATTTATGGCATAAAGCTAACAAACCAGCTATATCGGCTATATCACCATCCATGCTAAAAACACCATCTGATATAATCCATTTGTTTTTTTCTTGAGACTTTTTAATTTGTCTTTCTAAAAAAGATAAGTCCAGGTGATTAAATCTGTAGACTTTTGCACGAGATAAGATAGCTGCATCATTTAAAGAGGCATGATTTAGTTTATCGCAAAAAACTGCGTCACCCCTTTTAATAAGACCTCCAATAACGGACATATTAGCCATATAACCTGAAGAAAAAAATAAGCTTTTCTCAAATCCTAATAATTTTGACAGCTTTTTCTCTGCCTCATCATGACTAGAAAAATGTCCAGAAACTAGATGTGATGCTCCTGCACCTGCTCCAAATTCTCTTATGCCTTTAATAATTGCTTGTTGTATTTTTTTATTTTGTGATAAACCAAGATAATCATTGCTAGCAAAATTAATAAGCCATCGGCCATCAATAAATATTTTATTTTTTTTAACACTGTCAATAACTGTTAGTTTTCTATAAAGATGTTTTGACTTAATTTTGGCCAAATCATCACGAATTTGATTAGCAGACATATTTAGATATTTTTTAAGCCAAGTCTTTTGAAAAGTAATTGGTCTTTTTCAATATTTGGATTACCTGTAGTCAATAATTCATCGCCATAAAAGATTGAGTTTGCCCCAGCAAAAAAGGCTAAAGCTTGTACTCCATCATCCATAGTCTCTCGGCCGGCGGATAATCTTACATAACTTTTTGGCATAGTTATTCTTGCAACTGCAATAGTTTTTACAAATTCAAAATGGTCTAAGGGTTCAGTTCCCATGGCTGGAGTACCCTCCACCTGAGTTAAGAGATTTATTGGGACGCTTTCTGGTGGTTCCGCTAGGTTTGCTAATTGTTCAATTAATCCTACTCGTTCAGATACGTTCTCTCCAAGACCAACTATTCCACCACAACAGACGTTTATATCAGCTTGTCTTACCCTTTCTAAGGTGTCTAGTCTGTCTTGATATGTTCTTGTTGTTATAATATCGCCGTACATTTCAGGAGATGTATCGAGGTTATGATTATAGTAATCTAGTCCAGCATCTTTTAATTGCTCCGCCTGACCTTCCTTTAACATACCAAGTGTTGCGCAAGTTTCTAATCCTAATGACTTTACAGAAGAAACCATATTTTTTACTAAATCTAAATCTTTTTGCTTAGGACCTCTCCATGCAGCACCCATACAAAACCTACTTGCACCTGCTTCCTTCGCTGCTCTTGCTGCCACCATAACTTCATCAATATTTAAAATGGGAGTATTATCTACTTCTGTATTATATCTGGCCGATTGAGGGCAATAACTACAGTCCTCCGAACATCCTCCAGTTTTAATTGATAACAAGGTACTCAATTGAACACTATTGGGATCAAAGTTTTCACGATGAATTGTGTGTGCTTTGAATAAAAGATCATTAAAACTTAAATTAAATAACTTGGTGATTGCACTTTTAGACCATTTTTGCTTTACACTTTGAGTATTGGGAGGTCTTTTTTTGATGAAAGCTATATTTTTTTGTTGATAGTCACTGTCAATTTTAGTCATAAATTTTCCTAACTAATTGAATTTATTAGTTTATTTATAAATAATAAACTTGTTAAGTAATTTTACACTATTTTTTAACAACTGTATAAAATTTAATCATATGTTTAATATTGTTTTATTTGAACCTGAAATACCTCCTAACACAGGAAATATTATTCGATTATGTGTAAATACTAATTCTAATTTACATTTAATACAGCCAATGGGCTTTAATTTGGATGAAAAACCACTTAAAAGAGCGGGACTTGATTACCATGATCTCGCTAAAGTTGAAATTTATGAGGATTATGAAGCTTGTTATTGTAATCTAAGTCAATTTCGACACTTTGCTGTAACAACTAAGGCAAGTAGGCATTATCATGAGTTTGTATATGAAGCTGGAGATGTTTTTGTTTTTGGACCCGAAACGAGAGGTCTTCCAATAAAAAGACTCAATGATCAGAGAAATTTTGCAAATATAAGGGTGCCAATGGTTAAGAACAATAGAAGTATGAATCTGTCAAATGCTGTTGCAGTTGTTTTATTTGAAGCATGGAGACAAAATAACTTTGTCAAAGGTATTTAGGTTTTAATGTTCGGGCTTTAGAGCTCTTCCAAGTAAATCTTCAAAAGCCTCTTTAGGTGACTTTATGTTATGAATTACATTTGAGACTTCCTTGGTTATGGGCATTTCAACATTCAAATTCATTCCACGTTTAATAACTTCGTTTGCAGTAAACACACCCTCTGCAACATGACCTAATCCTTCCAAAATATCCGATATTTTTTTTCCTTGAGCTAAACGAATACCTACCTCCCTATTTCTTGAATATTCTCCAGTACATGTAAGAACCAAATCTCCAGTAACTGCTAAACCGTTAAATGTATCAGAATAAGCACCAATTGCTTGTCCAAATCGAGAAATTTCAGTTAAACCCCTTGTTATTAGGGCCGCTCGAGCATTATTTCCAAAACCCATACCATCAGATATTCCAGCTGCAATTGCAATAACATTTTTCAAAGCTCCTCCAACTGAAACTCCAGCTATATCCTGACTTGTATATATCCTCATATTTTCGTGATGAAATATACTTCCTGCTTCTTGTGCTATTTTTTCATTTGTTGATGCCAATGTTACTGCAGTTGGAAGGCCTCTAACAAGTTCTGCAGCAAAACTTGGACCAGATATAACAGCCAACTCTCTTCTAGAAACATCAGGATTACCAAATACATCAAAAGCAACCTCATGGGGAAGATTAGCCGTACCCTCTTCAAGCCCTTTGTTTGCCCAAATAATAGGAGTATTGCTATTAATTTCCTTAATATCTTTTAACATTTGTCTAAAAGCAGATGTTGGTACAACAGACAAGATAAAATCAGAATCAAGAATAGCTTTTGATAGGTTATCCTCTAACTCTAATTTTTTGGGGAAATTAAAATCACCAAGATATTTTGGGTTACTGCGTGCTTTTTGCATTCCAGATATGTGAGACGCATCTCTAGCCCAAAGAGTAACACGGTGTCGTTTTGCTATATGCATTGCTAAAGCAGTTCCCCATGCACCCGCTCCTAAAACTGATATTTTCAATGCTTAAATACCCCAAACATCTTGCACCTGAACATAGCCTTGGATGTTTTGCGATAAAGTTTTTACCTCTATCCATCCATCTGTGCTTAATGGTGATACAAGTTTGAGAGCAACATTTTCACTAATATCAGCTAATTTGACACTTGAATAGGATGGTTTATAAAAAAGAATGACATTATTCTTTAAGGTTAGTACTGTTCTTTCTTTAGTTGTTTCTTTGAGTTTTATCCAGCTAATTTTTCCTTCATGATCCCTAATTTTAACCCAATCTTTTAATTTAACCAGCACTCTTAAAGGATACGACTCCGTTACTATAAATTCCTTACTAGTTGATTCAGAGGGGCCTTCATAAAGAATAGATTTCTCAGCTTTAACTGCGATGAATTCAGCCGAAAAAACTGGCTGAATAAAAACAAAGAGGAATAAAATTGAAAAAAAATTAATTAATTTACTTTTAGTTAGCATTCGGTGCTGAGCCACCCGCCTGTTGTTGCTTCTGCTGCATGTAAAGTGTTTCAAAATTAATAGGATTTAATAGTACAGGACTAAATCCGGCTTTGATAACCAGGTCTGATATTGCTTCCCTTGCATATGGAAAAAGAATATTTGGGCATGTAATAGCCATAACTGGCTCGATATTTTCTTCTGGTACATTTTTAACTGCAAAAATACCAGCCTGCGTAACATCAATTAAGAAAGCTGTTTTATCTGCCTGTTTTGAAGTAACTGTTATTTGCAGTGCTACTTCATAAAAACCATCAGATAATGGTTTTGCATTATTGTTTAGCTCGATATTTATTTGAGGAGCTTCACGATTAGTAAATATCTCTGGGGAATTTGGAACTTCAACAGAAACATCTTTTAAAAATAATTTTTCAATACCAAAGCCAGGGCCCTGAGATTGATTTTCTGGGGATGATGAAGATGCATCACTTCCTTTGTTTACTGTAGTTTTTTTTGTTGTTGCTTTTTTGGTTTTTTTTTCTTCAGCCATTATTTTATCCAATAATTAAATTAATTTCACCGCCATTCTATATGTTTATACCTAAAGTATGAACCTTTGAATGCAAATAAACTAAACATCCAATATTTTATCTAACTCCCCAGACAAATCAATCTTTCTAAGTTCGTCAAAACCGCCAACGTGATTATCTCCAATAAAAATCTGAGGTACTGTTCTTTTACCAGTAATCTTCATCATCGAATCCAACATTTTAGGATCTTGATCAACAAATATTTTTTGATCTATCATAAAACCTTTGTTGCTCAAAAGCTGTTCTGCATTTTTACAAAAAGGACAAAAATTACTGGTGTACATGATAATTTTTTTCATTGTTAGGAATCCAATTTTATAGGCAAATTTTCCTTTTGCCATGCATCTAAACCACCCTCTAAACTGACAGCAGAATTAATGCCAAGTTTATTCAAAATTTTCACTGCTTGGGATGATCGAAAACCCTTCTGACAATATACAAGTATGGTTTTTTTGGGATTCTTTTTTAGTATATGAATATTTTCAGCTAATTGCTCTAAAGGAATATTTAAAGAATTGTCGATTCTTCCTTTAATAAATTCATCTTCATTCCTCACATCAACCAGAATTACTGGTTGACGATTTATTAAAACTACTGATTCTTTTACTGAAATAATTTTTTTAGATCTGTTTGGAAAAATTAATAGTAACCCTGAGACAGCAATTAAAAAAATTAAAGCTATATTATTTACAAAAAAATCCAACTTTCTCTCCAAAAAACATTTAGCAATTTTCATAGCTAATTTTAAAAGAGGCATTATAATTGAATACTTACTACTTTTATATAATAATTAAGCGTATTCCATGCAAAAAAAACCAGTTGTTCTTCTTATCTTAGATGGTTTTGGCCACAATGAAGATATCAAAGATAATGCTATTGCAATTGCAAACACTCCAAATTGGGATAATCTTAAAAGTACTTATTCACACGGACTGATCAATGCATCTGAATCTCATGTTGGTCTCCCAAATGGTCAAATGGGTAATTCAGAAGTAGGCCATCTCAGCATTGGTGCTGGAAGAATAATATATCAAGACATTGAAAGAATTAATAAAAGTATTGAAGATGGATCATTTTACAAGAACAAGATACTTAATGATAATTTTCAAAATCTGAAAGCGCGTAATGGATCTTTGCATCTTTTCGGTTTAATCTCAGATGGAGGAGTGCATAGTCATATTAATCATTTTGATGCATTATTAAAACTGGCAAAGCAAAACGGTGTTAATAAACTTTATATCCACGCTTTTTTAGATGGGCGTGATACCCCGCCAAGAAGTGCAGAGAAATATATTAATTATTTAGAGGATTTATTTAAAAAGAATAATTTAGGTCAAATTGTTACAATCTGTGGGCGATTCTATGCGATGGATAGAGATAGACGTTGGGAGCGTACAGAGGCTGCATATAATTTAATTGTAGAAAACCAGGCTCAATATTTTGCTAATACAGCTCTTGAAGCCCTTAAAAAAGGATATGCCCGTGATGAAAACGATGAATTCATCTCGCCAACGGTCATAAATTCTTCGGAAAATAATAAAATTAATGATCACGATACAGTGGTTTTTTTAAATTTTAGATCAGATCGAGCGCGACAGTTATCCAATAGTATACTTAATGAAGATTTTAAAGACTTTAAAAGAAACCGAAGACCTAAAAATATTAGTTACCTGACATTAACTAATCATGATTCAAGCCAAACAAAAGCTACTCCAATTTTTACTCCTATTGAAATAAAAAATTCCTTGGGTGAGATAATTTCTAATATCGGGAAAACTCAACTTAGAATTGCTGAGACAGAAAAATATCCTCATGTAACGTTCTTTTTTAACGGTGGTGAGGAAAAAGTTTTTACTGGTGAAGAGAGAATTTTAATACCGTCACCAAAAGTTGAAACCTATGACCTCAAACCTGAAATGAGTGCTTTTGAACTAACAGACAAACTTACCGAATCAATACAATCAGGTAAATATGATTTAATTATTTGTAATTATGCAAATGGAGATATGGTTGGTCATACAGGCATCATTGATGCAGCCATAAAAGCTATTGAAGCTCTAGATACATGTATTGGTAAAGTAGCAAAAGCTGTTAGAAGTAAAAATGGGCATCTTTTAATAACAGCAGATCATGGTAACGCCGAATTAATGGTTGATAAAAAAAATAAGCAGCCTCATACACAACATACAACTAATCTAGTTCCTTTTTTGTATATGGGTAAGCAAGTAAATATTAGGCCTGGTGGTAATCTCTCTGATATAGCACCCACAATATTAACGCTTATGAATGAAAATATTCCTGATGAGATGACCGGAAAAAATCTGATACTTAAATGATATTTAAAAAAATATATTTCACACAGACACTATTAAGTATTTTTTTATTATTTTCAATGCTTCACTTAAGTGAATCAAAATCTGAAGAATCTGTTAAAGATAATCAATCAGATTTAATGGAAATCCAAAAAAAAATAGATGCTCTTGATAAAACAATAAATCAAAAAAAGAAAGTTAAAAAGGGTTTAACAAAAGAATTAAAAAAAGAAGAAAAAAAAATTAGTAAGACAAAGAAAGAAATATATAAAATAAAAAAACAGGAAAGAAAAAATAAAAAAAAATTATCAAAATTAAAAAAAGATTTATCCGAATTAAAAAAAGATATTCAATTAAGGAAAGATAATCAATCACTTATTTATTACCACAGCTACACCAAAGGACAAACAGGCTCGTTACAAATGCTTTTGGAGGGTATTAATCCCAATCAGATTACAAGAGACCTAAGGTACCTTGGATTTTTTTCAGAGGCACAAAATAATAATATAAAAAAAATAAAAAAGAACTTAAATAATTTAGATGATAAAAAGAAAAAAATTGATAATACAATAAAAAAAATTGCTTCTCTTAAAAAGACAGAAGAAAAGAAAAAGAAAAGATTAGAAAAAGAAAAGAAAAAGAAAAGAAAAGTACTAACAAAGATTAATAAAGAAATTAGCTCGGAAAAGAAAAAAAAGAATAAATTAATTGCCGATGAGAAAAAATTAACAAATATTATTGAAAGCCTCATAAAAAAATCAAAAGTAGTAAGAAAAGAAAGAAAAGTTAAAGAAAAAATTAAAGCTGATAACAAGTCTTTGCCAGACCAATCATTAGATAAACTACACTTTAAAAAATTAAAGAAAAAGTTAAAGCTACCGATAAAAGGTAAAATTATTCATAAATTTGGGAAGAAAAGACCTGATACAGGAATAAAATGGAAAGGAATTTTTATAAAAGCAAATGAGGGTGATCCTGTATATGCTGTTGCAAAAGGAAAAGTTGTATTTTCCGATTGGCTGAGGGGTTTTGGTAATATTATCATTATTGACCATGGTGGAAACTATATGAGTCTTTATGGTAACAATGAGTCACTTCTTAAAAAGCAGAACGAAATGATTCGTGGAGGTGATCAAATTGCTACCGTTGGAAATAGTGGTGGTAATAGTACTAATGGCTTGTATTACGAATTAAGAAAGAATAGCAAGCCTTTTAACCCACTTGCTTGGACAAATTTAAAATAAGTCATTCCCCTATAAGATGAAGCTTTACCTTACGTTTAAAATCTCCGTATCTATGCTCAAAGACAAAAACACCCTGCCACTGTCCCAATAAAATTTTCTTGTTTTGAACGGGGAGAGATAAGTTAGTTTGGGTCAATGCAGTTCTAATATGCGCAGGCATATCATCAAGTCCTTCGGTAGTATGCGTGAAATGATGATCCCCATCCAAAACTAATCTTGAGAAAAAATTCTCTAAATCAACAAGAACATCGCTATCATAATTCTCATTTATAAGAATGCTAGCAGAGGTATGTTGGATGTGAAGGGTTAATAAACCATCTTTTATTGATTGGTTATTAATCCAACTTACTAGATCTGGTGTGATGTCATAAAGTTTTCTACCAGAGGTAGTCTTGATGACATCACCAAAAGACTGTTGCATGAAGATTCCTAATTAAGTACCTACGATTATTCTATCAAAAATTTAAAAAAGGTAAGCAATAGAAATATTTATAGAACGTCCTATACCCGGAACTTGAGATCCATTTACCCTAGATACCCCAGTAGACATAGTAGCTCCTTGGCCAATATATTCTCCACCTAAGGGGTTATCATGCATACGATCAAATATATTTTCTATACTTCCTACAATTTCAAATGATTGTAATTGATAGGAGGTATAAAAGTCTGCCACTGCAAAAGAAGACGTCTCTCTTTCTTGGCGCACTGTGTCAACCTTATCTTTCTTATTTACTAATTTAACCACAAAACTATTTTTCCAGTTATTTTTTTCATGGTTTAATCCTAAGCTTAAATTTGCCGGCATTAAATTATACAAGTCAGTTCTGTTATCAAGATTTCTTCCTCTTTGATAATTAAATTTTGCAAATAAATCATAATTACCTAATGATGTATTTTGAAAAACTTTTCTCTTAGCAGCTATATCAATACCTGCAATAGTTACATCGTGATTGTGAAACTTTAAATTCCTGTAACCATCTGATCTAGATGCCGATGTATTTTCTGCATCGATATAATCGTTTATATAAGAATAAAAAGGATTAACTTTAAACATCCAATCTCTATTTGGAGATTGATGATCAATTAAAAAACCAATTTTATGTGCAGTTTCAGGCTTTAAATTAATATTACCTATATAGCCATTTCCATCCCCATAAAGGTTATTCATATTTGCAGCCATAGTCCATGTAGACCATGAATATCTTTGATACAAGTTTGGACTTCTTGTTTTCATGGTGTAGCCAAACTCAATCGAAGATGATTTTTTTGGAGAAAATTTACTTAAAATACTTACATCAATATTATGATCTGTTTCAGAGCGGTCAGAGTTATTAAAGGCTGTTGAGTCAGTTGCCTGATTTGAACCCATCATGTTGGTATTGTTGTAGCCTTGAACTTCGCCTGCTTCAGTTTTGACAAGGCCATACCTCACACCAACTGATGAGAGCCAATTTGTTGACCAAACTCTATCAAGTTGAGTGTATAGGTCAAATCGATCGCGTTCACCGTTATTGATATTATAAAAATCATTTCCTGACATCATCCCTTCCCCTGAAGAATTAGATGCCCACTTATCATCAAGACCATATAACTGAAGTTCTCCGCCAATTTTCACTGTGCTCATATCGTTCATAAAGTAATCTACATCTAAAGAAACTCCAAATGTTTTACCATCAGACTCCATTGGCATTCCAAAGCTCGAACTACCCATACTTGTATAGGTAAATTTTTTGTCATCAGCAAAATTATGTTTGTGATTTGTGTCGTCATAATAAACTTGTGAATTTACTTTCCCCCAAACGTAATCAACCTCATGACGAATATTTATTTGATAATTTGTATTACCTACAGAATCCATTCTTTGATTTGGGAATGATTGGTAAGGACTATCCTGATACGAAAGAGTAGCCTCGTAAAAATGATTTTGATCTTTTTTAACCAATGTAAATTTATGGTTCTGGTTCTTAAACCGAGTTGATCCAATCTCATCGCCAGCCAGATAGCCTCTATCACTGGCTGCTAAACCAGCATCTTTAAAAGAAGAGCCAGAAAAAGAGTTTTTTGCCTCTACAAAGGATCCAAAATACTTCACAGCAGTGTCCTGATTTGCTCTTGAAAAAGATAAATTTAAACCAGCTGCATCATTATTACTTTTATAGAAAGTTTGTACTTTTCCATGGATTATTGTTGTTCCACTTTCTGAAAGTTCTATATTATTTGATTTTATATTTATAACACCACCAATATTATCCCCACCCTGACTGACTGAAGATAACCCAGCCAAAACATCAATATCATTTATATTTGCTGGGCTTGTATAGGATAAAGGGGGATTCATATGGTTTGCGCAGGAAGATATAATATCCATACCATCAATCTTTACCTTAATACGGTCATCCGATAAACCCTGAAGTAATGGTAGGCTTGAGAAACCCCCATTTTTTATGCTATTAGTGCCTAAAAAGTCATTTAAGATATCGCCTGTATCAATATTTAGATTTTTCTTTGTTGCTATTAAATCTAAATAAAGGCTGGTATCCCCGAAAGGTAATTCTTTACTCTCCTCAACACTTATTTTTGGCACATTGATTAATGGCTCAGCAAGGGCAAATAAAGAGTACGAAAATAAAGTTAGTGCAATGATGCTATTGTAAAATTTCATGAAACAAAACCTTTAAAAAATTTATGGGATGCTCTGAAAGAGCTTAAATTTAAAGTTTTGTTGGGGGTGCTTGCCTATGGTAACTAATTAAAGATAAATTTTTAAAAATTTCTTCTTTTTGATTAAATTGAACTCTTGAATCTAATGCATGTAAAGTAAAACAACCATAGCTAAAATTTTCATCCTGAAACTCATGAGTACCAAGATCACAATAACTGCATAGGCTGTTTAAATCTTTTTGATTATTTTGATTTTCGTACACTCCATCTGATGCAACAATCTTTATTCCAGTAGAGGTACAAATGACCTCTGAATTATCATCTGTAAAAGTAGTTGATAATGCAGGGCCAATAAACATCATTAATACAGAAAATAAGGCTAAGTATCGGCCAAAAATATTTTTTCTAGAATTTAACATGAAACGAACTATAAAATAAAACCGCTTTTTTTACAAATTAAAAATAATTATAGTTAGGGAGAAAAAGATAAATTTATTAAAAAACTAACTATTTTTTTTCTTCAATGCATCGTAAATTAATAAAATTACCCCTAAAGAAATTGCACTATCAGCAATGTTGAATGCTGGCCAATAAAAGATATTATCAATATGTAATGAGAGAAAATCAACTACATATCCCAAAAATAAACGATCAACTAAATTTCCAATTGCCCCCCCTAATATCAGGGTAAGCCCCATTGCTAAGAAAATATCATGTTTATTTTTTTTAATGTAAAAAGGCAGAGCAATACTTACCACAATAGAAATAGCACTTAAAAAATATCGCTGCCATCCCCCTGCATTATGCAAAAAGCTAAACGCAGCCCCATAATTATGTAAATGTACGATATCAAAGAAAGAAGTTACCTCAACAATATCTCTTAAAGCCATATTAGCTAGAATTATTTTTTTTGAAAGCTGATCAAAAATAACTATAGCAAAACTTATAGCATAAAATCTAAGCATGAATTCTTACTTCACCAGATCCAAATAGATTTGATATGCATCTTTTACAAATGCTCGGGTGCTCCTTATTTTGACCGACAGATTCGCTGTAATGCCAACAACGCTCACACTTTTTATAAGGCGATGGAGTGACTTCAACATTAAGACCATCATCATGTAACATAATTGTCACGTCTGAAGATATAAAAATAAATTTCAAATCATCCTCAAATCTTTTCAAGCTCTCCAAAATATCTTTATTTGCCTGGATTGTTATTTGCGCTTGTAAAGAAGATCCAATTTTACCTTCCTCCCTAACTTCCTCTATTCTTTTATTGACTTCTGCTCTTACCTTAATAATATGATTCCAATCCTGAATATCATCAGGACTTAAACCATGTTTAGGCAATTTATACCAGTAGTCAGAAAATATTGAGTGGTCTTCATCATTACAAAGGACTTCCCATAATTCATGAGCAGTGAAACTCAATACAGGAGCCATAACCCTCATTAATGAGTGACTTATATGATAAAGAGATGTTTGGGCAGATCTTCTGGCAAATGAATCTTCACTAGTGGTATAAAGCCTATCTTTTAGAATATCCAAGTAAAACCCACCTAATTCTTCTGAGCAAAAAGCTACAAATTTTTGTATAGCTAGGTAAAATTCAAATTTTTCATAATGATCTAAAATAACTGATTGAAGCTCATTAACTTTATAAATAGCAAATCTATCTAAACTCAACATCTCATCTGGCTTTACTAGATTTTTTTTATAATCAAAGTCCTCTAAATTTGCGCACAAAAATCTTAAAGTATTCCTTATTCTTCTGTAACTATCTGCAACTCTTTTTATAATTTCGTCAGATATATTTAATTCACCTGAATAATCAGTAGTCGCAACCCATAGCCTAAGAATGTCAGCGCCATATTGATCCATAATTTTTTGAGGAGCAATGACATTTCCTTTAGATTTACTCATTTTATAGCCCTGACCATCAACTACAAATCCATGTGTAAGAAGAGCTTTATAAGGTGCGTTTTCATTCATCGCGCAGCTAGTTAAAAGGCTAGATTGAAACCATCCACGATGCTGATCAGATCCTTCTAGATATAAATCAGCTTGTGGAGATAAATCGTCTCTTTGTCGTAAAACTGATTCATGTGTAGTCCCTGAATCAAACCAAACATCAAGCGTATCGAATATTTTTTTATAATCCTTAGCATCTTTACCTAAAAATTTTTCTAAATCTAAACTAAACCAAGCATCAATACCATCTTTCTCTATCATTTTTGCAATTTTTTCAAAAAATATAAGAGTATTTGGATGGGGTTCAGATGTTTCTTTGTGAATAAAGATTGGGATAGGTACGCCCCAATTCCTTTGTCTCGATACACACCAATCAGGTCTATTCTTAATCATTGCCTCTAGTCTTGCTTTACCCCAGGTAGGAAAAAAATCAGTGTTTGAAACTGCATCGTCTGACAAATCTCTAAGTGAATATTGATTGGTATTCTTATTATTCATACCAATAAACCACTGAGGTGTGGCTCTAAATATGATAGGTGTCTTATGACGCCAGCAATGCGGATAGCTATGGGTATATTTTTCCTCAAAAACTAAGGCGTTCCTTGATTTCAATAACGAGATAATCACAGCATTAGACTTCCATACACTCAATCCGGCAACATGGGGTATATTCTTTTTAAAATTTCCATGCTCATCTACAGGATTTTCAACAGGTAAATTATATTTTGATCCAACTACATAATCGTCAATTCCATGAGCGGGAGCAGTATGCACCAAACCCGTTCCTGCCTCAGTTGTTACATGATCCCCACATATTATTGGTACTTTTTTATTAAGAAATGGATGGTTAAATAATAATCCTTCCAATTCTTTACCCTTAAAATTATTAATTAATTTAGCAGGGTGCTTGTACTTTAATAAATTTTTATCTGCTAACTCATTAGCAAGAATTATATATTTATCCGAAATCTCATATAAACCATAATTAAGTTTTGGATGAACGCTAATTGCTTCATTTGCTGGGAGAGTCCATGGAGTTGTAGTCCAAATTATTGCTGTAACTGGCTTATTTTTTGCTTCAGAAAATATAGTTTTAGTATTTTTTGGATCAAGAGTAAAAGCAACATCAACTACCTCTGAGGTTTTATCTTCATATTCTACTTCTGCCTCAGCAAGAGCCGATCCACACTCAGTGCACCAATGAACTGGCTTACTTCCTTGGTACAAAAAACCTTTTGCATAAATTTTTGCTAATGACCGAACAATATTTGCTTCTGTTTTTTTATCTAGAGTTAAATATGGATTAGTCCAATCTCCTAAAACCCCTAATCGCTCAAAATCTTTTTTTTGTTTCTCTACTTGCTCTAAAGCATATTCTCTACACAGATGTCTAAATTTTTCCGCATCAATATTTTTACCATACTTCTTCTCTATCACTAACTCAATAGGTAAGCCATGACAGTCCCACCCAGGAACATACGGTGCATCAAAACCAGATAAAGTTTTTGATTTAATAATAAAATCTTTTAATATTTTATTAACTGCATGACCAATATGGATATCGCCATTAGCGTAAGGAGGGCCATCATGCAAAATATATTTTGTTTTACCAGCTCGTGCGTTTCTAATTTTTTTATATATATTACCTTTATTCCAATTAGCAACCCAGGATGGTTCTCTTTTTGCTAAATTACCCCTCATAGGAAAGGATGTATCAGGAAGATTTAATTTATATTTATTTTCTTCAGTCATATTCTTTAAAAAACTTTTTTACATTATCAATATCTATTTGAATTTGCTTCTTAAGAGCATCAATATTTTCAAATTTTTTCTCATCACGTATTTTTTTCAAAAAAGTTACGTGAGCATGTTTACCATATATATTTTTGGAAAAATTAAACAAGTGAACCTCTAGATTAAGCTTTGAAAAACCTGCTATTGTAGGTCTTACTCCCAAATTTGCAACTCCATACATATTATTCAATTTTACAGCAAAGACTCCTTTTAATGGGGGTCGATTGTGAAACATATGAATATTTGCCGTCGGAAAACCGATTTCTCTCCCCCTTTTATCACCATGAACTACTTTACCTGAAATGCTATATGATCTTCCAAGCAATATAGCTGCACGCTTTAAATCACCCTCCGCTAATAAATCTCGAATTATTGTACTTGATACCCTCTCACCCCTATGCTCAATTTTATTCATAACACAGACATTAATTCTACTGTCTTTAAGCTTGTCAATACTTCCTTCACGATTTTTACCAAACCTAAAATCACTTCCTATAATTATTTTTTGAGCTTGAATATTTTTCTTTAAAATTTCAATAAAATCCAAATACGATTTAATAGAAAATTCATCATTAAAATTAACAATAAATACTTGATCAATTTTTGTTTCCTCGAAGTATTCTAACTTTTCTCTTAAGCTGATTATTCTCTTTGGTGCCATTTTTGGTGAAAAGAATTCCCTAGGGTGGGGCTCAAATGTCATGACAGAAGAAAGTATATTGTTATTTCTTGATTCACTTATAAGTTTATTTAAAATTGCTTGATGACCAAGGTGAATACCATCATAATTTCCTATGGTAAGAAAAGATGGGGAGTATTTTTGATTAATATGTCTAAAAACTTGCATACTTAATTAAGATATTTTTTTTGTGAAATCTGATAAATTTATTCCCATTATTTTTAATGAGGCAAAATAAGAAACCATTCCAACCATAATCAAGAATAATAAATTATAAATTTTTTCCCAAGCCGAATAATTTAGCCAAATATCCGATGAATCTTTAAAATAATAAAGGCTACCAGCCATTACAGATAGTCCAAATAAAATTTTGATTAAAAAAACAATCCATCCACCTTCAATTACAAACACTTTATCTTTAATTAAATAAAAAAAGAGTAATCCAGCATTTATACATGCACCTAGCGCAATTGCAAGAGCTAGGCCTGCATGTCCAAAAAAACCTATAAAAATCATATTCATCACTTGTGTACAAAATAAAGTAAAAATTGCAATCTTTACTGGAGTTTTAATATTCTTTTGTGCATAAAAAGCGGGAGCAAGAACTTTAATTAAAATTAAAGCAACTAGACCAATACTGTAAGCAGATAACGCATATTGCGTCATAGTAACATCATACTCCGTGAAGGCTCCATAAAAGAAAAGCGTTGTTATTAATGGAATAGAAAGGATAAATAAACCTAAAGCGGCTGGAGCAGCTAATAATATCGATAACTTTAAACCCCAATTTACTAAACTTGAATATTCCTTATTATTTTTTGATGAGATACTACCAGATAAACTTGGTAAGAGAATAGTACTTAATGCTACGCCAAGAACCCCAACAGGAAATTCCATTAAACGATCTGCATAATACAACCATGAAACACTTCCTACAGCTAAAAATGATGCAAAAACTGTATTTATTAATAACGATATTTGTGTAACTGATACTCCTAGTATTGCTGGGCCCATTAGCCTCGTAATTTTCCAAACACCTGGATCATTAACATGCATATCTAACTTAGGTAAAAAACCGATCTGTTTTAAAAAAGGTATTTGAAATAATAATTGAAGGACACCTCCTATAAAAACTGCCCAGGCTAAAACAAAAGCTGGTTGCGAAAAACTATCTGAAAAGTACAAGGCGCCTATTATAAAACTTACATTCAGCCATACTGGAGTAAAAGCCGGAACCAAAAATTTTCCATAGGAATTAAGAATTCCACCAGCCATAGATACTAGTGAGATAAAAAATATATAAGGAAATGTAATTTGCAACATTTTCACTGTTAAATTAAATTTTTCTGGATCTGAAATAAAACCCGGAGCACTTATATATATAAGCCATGGAGCACCTAACACTCCTAAGATGGTAAGTCCAATTAAGAATAATCCGAGCAATGTTGCAACTTTATTTATCAATAATGCTGTATCTTTTGAGGTTTTATTTGACTTATATTCTGAAAGAATTGGAACGAAAGCTTGGGTAAATGCTCCTTCAGCAGAAATCCTTCGAAGTAAGTTAGGAATTTTAAATGCAACAAAAAAAGCATCTGTAGCAATTCCTACACCAAAAACCCTTGCTATAATGCTATCTCTTAAGAATCCTAAAACCCTAGAAAGAACTGTCATTCCTCCTATACCGACTAAAGATTTCGCTAGGTTTATCATGGTGATTAGTTTATCAAATATGAGATACTGATGATCATAATTATTTTAAAAGATGTAATCTAAATATTTAAATCGTTTCTTCTTGAATATCCAATGGAAAATAGATAGAATACGGGGTTATTTTTAATATGTATATATAAGGAAACCAAATTTATGGCAAACACAGCACAAGCCAAAAAACGTGCAAGACAAAACGATTCACAAAGAGCTCACAACGCTAGCCTTCGATCAATTTTTAGAACTGCAGTAAAAAAAATTACTAAAGTAATTGAAAGTGGTGACAAAAAAGCTGCGACTGAATCTTACAAAGAAAATGTTGCAATCATTGACAGAATTGCAGACAAAAAAATTATTCATAAAAATAAAGCTGCACGTCATAAATCAAGACTTAATTCTGCTATAAAATCTCTTTAATTTTCTTGATAACGCTCTCATTCAATTTGAGAGCCTCTGCTTTAAATGTGAAGCTTTTACTAGTAAATCGTTCAAATTATCACCTGAAACATTAAAATGTGCCATCTTTCTCCCTTTTCTTGGCTCTTCCTTTCCGTACATGTGTAAATAAACCTTAGGCTCATCTATTAAAATGTTAAAGTTAGGTTCACGAAGTTTATTTTCTTTAAACCAAATATCTCCCAATAAATTAATCATAACTGTATTAGAATGAAAATTCGGATCTAATAATTCTAAGTCAGTTAATGTCCTAACTTGTAAATCAAACTGATTATTTGTACAAGCATCTAGACTGTAATGGCCAGAATTATGAGGTCTTGGGGCAATTTCGTTAATATATATATTCCCTTCGACTATAAAAAACTCTACTGCTAAAACACCAACATAGCCAAGTTTAATTGCTATATCATTAGCATAATCTTTGACCTTACAAGCTATATCATTACTCACCCTACCAGGACTTATTGTCGTATCAAGAATTCCATTGATATGCTCATTCTCTGCTATCGGGAAAAAAACATGATTACCCGACATTGATCTTGCAGTTATTACAGAAACCTCAATTTCCAAGGGTAATTTTTTTTCTAAAATACATGGCGCATAATTTGACTTTATAAAGGCCTCTCTTAACTCATTTGAGTTAGCAACGTGGACTTGCCCCTTCCCATCATAACCAAATTGAGCAATCTTTAATATTGCTGGAAAAATATTATCAGGAACTTTACTAATTTGATCCTCTGATTCTATGACATGAAAAGGACCTACTGGAAATTTATTATCAGCTAAAAAATTTTTTTCTTTAATCCTATTTTGCACAATGGAAACTGCCTGTGAACTAGGACGAACAATCAAGCTATTTTCCAAGTATTTTAAAGTTGCAAATGGTATATTTTCAAATTCAGTAGTTACCGCAAAGCAAGTATTTATAATTTGATCCAAAGCGCTTTTATCATCATATGCAGCGCAAATATGAATATCTGCAATAAGTCCAGCTGGACTTTTTTGATCAGGATCTAAAACTGTGACTTGATAACCTAAGTTTTGTGCTGATATTACAAAGAATCTTCCTAATTGACCACCACCAAGCATGCATAACATTCTATTTTTAGAATTTTTCAATTAATTTTTTCCTAATTTCATATTCAACACCATATCAACTTGACTGGATCTAAATTGATTGAGTTTTTTTTGTACCTCCATATCATCACCAGAAATAATTGATGCGCAAAATAAACCAGCGTTCGCCGCACCTGCCTCTCCTATAGCAAAGGTTGCAACTGGTATACCTTTTGGCATTTGTACAATTGATAATAACGAATCTTGTCCTTCAAGATGTTTAGTTGGTATAGGTATTCCTAAAACTGGCAGGGTTGTTTTTGCTGCAATCATGCCAGGAAGGTGGGCAGCACCCCCAGCTCCAGCAATTATGATTTTAAAACCCTCACTTTTTGCATTTTCTGCAAATTCAAACATTAGATCTGGAGTTCTATGTGCAGATACTACTTTTGCTTCATAGGAAATACCAAAATCGTCTAAAATTTTTGCACTTTTTTCCATTATCGGCCAATCACTATTAGACCCCATTACGATAGCTACCAGTGGCTTTGATTTATTCATTTAATCTTCCTCTTTTTCTTATGAAGGATCACCATGTTGTCTCTATGAATCAAATTTGATTCGTTAATATAACCTAATATTGATTCAATTTCATTGCTTGTGTGCCCCATAATTTTTTCGATCTCCTTGTTGCTATAGTTGATTAAGCCTTTTGCTATTTCTTTATTTTTTTCATTAAAACATCGAATAATTTCACCTCTCTCATAAATTCCTTCTGACTTCACAACACCAGCTGACAAAAGGCTTTTACCTTTGAAAATAATAGCTTCTTCAGCACCACGGTCAATGAAAATTTTTCCCTTAGGTTTTAAATGATTAACCATCCATATTTTTTTAGTTACCTTATCATCCTCTCTGCTTTCTAAATGGGTTCCATTAAACTTATTACTCTCCAATGAGAGAAGAATATTGCTTTCTTTTCCAGATACAATAATTGTATCTGTTCCACTTAATGCCGCTCTTTGTGCAGCACGAATTTTAGTAATCATCCCGCCTGTTCCTTGACTAGACTTTGTATCTTTTGCAAATGTTTCCAGCTTGTTATCATCAATAAATGCATGTTGTATTAAATTTGTCTTTTTATTTTTTCTTGGGTCGTCAGAAAATAATCCAGTTTGATCAGTTAGAAGCACCAGATAATCTGCTTCAATTAAATTTGCAACCATAGCAGCAAGTGTATCGTTATCTCCAAATCTTATTTCATCGTCAGCTACAGTATCATTTTCATTTATGACTGGAACTATATTCTGATCAATTAAATTACTTATTGTTGAGCGAGCATTCAAATAACTTTTCTTCATACTTAGATCGTCATGCGTTAATAGGATTAGGGAGGATGTTAGGCCAGATTTAGAGAATAGTTGCTCATAAATTCGGGCTAAAATAATTTGTCCTACTGATGCAGCTGCTCTTAAAACACTCAACTCTTTTGGCCTATCTTTATATCCAAGTTTCTTTAAGCCTGCAGCAATAGCGCCACTTGAAACTAAAACAATTTCCTTTTTTTTAGCAACTAATTTAGCGATTTGATCAACGATATTTTTTAATAAAACATTATCAATGCCATTACCATTTTTAGTAACAATACTTGAGCCAATCTTGATAACTATTCTTTTTGAAGAAGTAAAATTTACTTTATTCATGAATCTCTAATTCCTCAATATGTTTCATTATTTCATATATTAATTCTTTACATCCTTGACCATTAATAGCTGAAATACAAAATATTTTATTATTCCATTTCATTTTACCTACTAATTCCTCTTTTATATCATCCAAATTAGATGTTAAATCTATTTTGTTTAAAACTAACCATCTGTGTTTATTGAATAAACTTTCACTATAATTCTTCAACTCATTAATAATAGATAAAGCTTCTTTAGCTGGATCAACTGTCTCATCAAAGGGAGCGATATCTATAATATGAAGTAAAAGCTTTGTTCGATCTAAATGCCTTAAGAATTGGTGGCCTAAACCATGTCCATCAGCTGCTCCCTCAATCAAACCAGGAATATCGGCTACAACAAAACTTTTTTCATTATCAACTCGTACAACACCAAGATTTGGTTGTAATGTTGTAAAGGGATAATCTGCAACTTTTGGTTTTGCTGCTGAGATAGAACGTATAAAAGATGATTTTCCTGCATTTGGCATACCAAGTAACCCTACATCAGCTAATACTTTTAACTCAAGGTATAACTCAAATTCTTCTCCAGGTTCACCCTCAGTGCACTGACGAGGAGCTCTGTTAGTACTTGATTTAAAATGTACATTTCCTAAACCTCCTTTACCACCCATAGCAAATATTTTTCTATCGCCATGCTCTTCAAAGTCAGCTAAGATTTGTCCAGACTGGACTTCAGTAATTACTGTGCCTACTGGAACTCGTAAAATTAAATCTTCGCCTTTTGCCCCGTAACATTCGGAGCTTCTTCCATTCTCCCCTCTTTTTGCACGATAATTCTTAACAAATCTGAAATCAATTAACGTATTTATATTTTCATCTGATTCTATAAATATAGAGCCTCCTTTCCCCCCATCACCACCATTTGGTCCGCCCATTGGCTCATATTTTTCCCTTCTAAAAGATGCGATGCCATTCCCACCATCACCTGCATATATTCTTATTGTAGCTTCATCGATAAATTTCATTTTGATCCACCAAACAAAAAAGCCCTATCAATTGATAGGGCTTTAAATTTTGTTAATAAAAAACTAAGCAGTTATTATATGCACTAATTTTCTTTTTAATGCGCCCTTTGTTGAAAAGCTTACTTTGCCATCGGCTTTTGCGAACAATGTATGGTCTTTTCCAATTCCAACATTTGATCCTGGATGCATTTTTGTTCCACGCTGTCTTAAGATAATACTTCCAGCCTTTACATATTGGTCACCGGAAGCTTTTAATCCAAGCCTTTTAGATTCAGAATCTCTACCATTTCTTGAACTTCCACCTGCTTTTTTATGTGCCATTACATTAAATCCTTATTTATTTGATTGCAATTTTATCCACTTTAATTTCTGTGAAACTTTGTCTATGGCCTTGTGATTTTTTATAGTGCTTTCTTCGATTCATCTTAAATATCTTTATTTTATCTCTTCGGCCATGTGCTAGAACAGTTGCATTAACTGTTGCGCCCTTGACTATAGGAGCACCAATTGTAACTTTCTCGCCATCAACTAAGGTCAAAACATTGCTAATACTTATTTTTTTGCCAACTTCAGTAGTCAGTTTTTCAATTTTTAGAGTTTCACCTTCTGAAACTTTAAATTGCTTTCCACCAGTTTTTATTACTGCATACATGTTAATAACCCTATTTATTAATATAACCAATTAAGACAGGCGATTATACTGAATAAATATCAATTTATCAATTAAATCTTATATCTTACTACTGCACTATAAGTATGACTTTTTCAACCATCATAAGCCAAACTCTATGATAAAATGGCGCTAATTTCATTTAATCATACTCTTTATCAAAACATTGCCAATAGATCCATTAACTTCCATATCAGAAGATTTAATTTTAGTAAATAATGTGATTAAAAAATCACTTTTTTCTGAAATTCCAATCGTTAATCAAATTTCTAATCATATTATTAATAGTGGTGGTAAAAGAATGCGTCCAGCGCTTCATCTTTTGTTTGCAAAATTGTCAGGAGGGGTCAAAACAAGTCATCATGAAATGGCAGCAATTATTGAGTTTATTCATACCGCTACACTTCTTCATGATGATGTTGTGGATCAATCAACTCAAAGAAGAAGTAACAAAACAGCAAATGTAATCTTTGGCAATTCAGCAAGTGTTCTGGTTGGAGACTTTATTTATTCAAGATCTTTTCAAATGATGGCAGAAATAAATAATTTAAATGTAATGAAGATTCTTGCGAATACTACAAATGCAATTTCGGAAGGTGAGATTCTTCAGCTTTTAAATACAAATAATGCTGAAATAAATGAAGACGATTATTTTCAAGTAATTGATTGTAAGACTGCAAAACTTTTTGAAGCATGTGGATCATTAGCCGGTGTGTTGAATAATGCTAATGAAGAAAGGATAGGCGCCATGGCGGAACTTGGAAGATGTTTCGGCATAATATTCCAATTAACAGACGATATTCTTGATTACTCTGGAAAGGAAATTGAAATTGGTAAAAATATTGGGGATGATTTAGCGGAGGGAAAGGTAACTCTTCCTTTGATTTATGCAATGAAAAAAGCAAGCTCAAAAGAAAATAGGCTTATTAAAGATGCCATAAAAATGGGAGACATTAACCATCTTCCAGAAATAATTAAAATTTTACACCAGACCAACGCAATAAATGATGTCCGAGAAAACTTAGATGAACAAATTAACAAGATTGATCTAGTTCTAAATAAATTTGAAGATAACGAAACAAGCAATCAATTGCGTCAATTAGCATCATTTATTGCAAAAAGAAAAAGTTAGGTTATTGGAAAATAATTTTCTCACCACTATCAACAGCATAATAACTCATATGGACATTATTAACAGAATTCTTTAATAAATCCCCGTAAAAAACAGACTTTCCATCAAGATCTACTTGGGCAAATCCGCCTTGATACAGAGTAACTTCGGCATCAATATTACCTTCGCGAAGTAAAAAAGTAGAATAGCTCTCAAATTCATCATTCGAATAAACTTTCCATCCTTCTCTACCTGATAGATCAGTGAGCCATTTAACTAAATCAACCTCTAACTTACAAACAACTGATTCAGTTAGTGATAAGTAGTCTTGATCAAAATTATTATTTATCAAATCTTTTTCAATTTTATTTTGTTTCATATATATAGCTTAAGTTATCATATTATCTTATTAATAATATGGTCATTTTTTATCAAAATTTCAAGGGTAAAATGCATATAATTGGTTTAACAGGTGGAATCGGTACAGGTAAGAGTGAAGCAGCTAAAATTTTTTCTAGTTTAGGTGCAAAAATAATTGATTTAGATGTTATTGCTCATGACCTTACAGCAAAGAATGCACTAGGTTATTCATTAATAGTTGAACATTTTGGAAATAATTTCTTAAATAACAAAAAAGAAATTGACAGAAAAAAACTAAGGAGATTAATTTTCGAAGATAAGAAAATTAAAAAAGAAATTGAATCCATCTTGCACCCATTAATTTTAATAGAATGCCAAAGCCAGATTAAAACTATACATAATGCATTATATCTAGTATTAGTAGTTCCATTATTATTTGAAACCTCTAACTATCTAAAACTAATTAATGAAAGCTTGCTAATAGATTGTAGCGAAGAAATTCAAATTGAAAGGGTTAACAAAAGAGATGGGGGGAGTTCCAAATTAACAAAGCTAATTTTAAATTCGCAAGTAAATAGAAATCATAGAATTACAAAAGCTGATAAAATAATATTAAATGAAGGCTCCTTAGAAAATCTATCAAAAAAAATAAAAAAGTTTCATGAGGATATACTCTCAAGAATAGGCAATTTATGATTAAATACGAATTCCCCTTAAATGAAAGAATCAGAAGATTAATTCGCTTAGAACAACTTTTTAGAAAGACGCAATCAGCAGTTTTATCGTCTCAAAAGTACAGCGAATTTAATATTTTTGAAAGAATCTTTGAATTAATGCAAACTGCATCAAGGACAGATCTTAAGGTTGATTTGATGCAAGAAATTGAGCGAAAAATTATTAGTATAAAGAAAGAAAGTAGAACAAAGAAAAGTGATCAATTATTGATTAAGCTTAAAAAAATAAAAACGAACTTAGAAAAAGCAAAAATACACCCTGGTTTTTTCTTTGGTAATGATAAGTTATTGCAGGAAATTAAAACAAGAAGTGATAGTCCGTTTGGTATAACAAGTATTGATTTTCCTGAATTTCAATTTTGGCTAGAAAATCAAACTCCAAAATACAAAAAAGAATATATTAATAAAAAATTACTCTCCTATTATCCAATAAAGGAGGCAATAACTACGTTATTATTAATCCTCAGAAATAATGCAAAAACAAATAGTGTGATTGCTGAAGCCGGAGTGTACCAAAGAAAATTAAATCCAATTTTAAAAATTGATCTAGTCACAATTACTGCAAAAAAAAGTTTGAGATGTTTTCCAAATATATCCTCAAATAAATATGCTATTAGCATACATTTCAATGATTCTAAAACGCAAAGTCAGGTAAATAAGGACATTAATTTTAAAATAAGTCTGTCATCCTTATAAAAATATGAATATAACTTGCCCAACATGCAAAAAAAATACTGAATATAATTTAACTAATATTTTTAGGCCATTTTGTTCAGAAAAATGCAAGCTGATTGATTTAGGAGCTTGGGCCTCTGAAGAATATAATATACCAGGAGAAGCAAATGCAGAACATAGCGAAGATTAAAATTTTTTTATTTTTTTTATTTTTTAGTCTATTCAATACGCAAGTATATGCACTAGATATAAAATTTGAATCGCCAACTATAAAAGCTCCAAGGCCTGGTCAAAATATTTCTGCAGGTTTTCTAACAATAACTTCTTCAACAAATTTGCAAATTAAATCTATTAAGTCTGAATCAATAAAAAAAATAGAGGTACACAGTATGAAAATGGAAAGTGATGGCTATGGCGGAAAAATTATGAAAATGCGAAAAATTAAAAATCCTCAAATTATTGCTAATAAACCATTTATTTTAAAACCAGGCGCTGATCATTTGATGTTCTTTGGTATGGATAAAAGTATTAAAAAAGGGAAAGAACTACCACTAAAATTTATTTTTTTAGATGAAGGAAAATTGATAGAAAAAACTATTATATTTAATGTTATCTAGGTTTCCCAAATTGCTCTTTGAGAGGCAATCCCAACAGCACCCGTATTAAAAGCTTTTTTTATATCGTTATTTTTCATTCCGCCTAATGCATAAACAGGGATACTACAATTCTGCGTTATTTTACCAAAATCATCCCAACCAATAGGTGTTGCATTGGGATGAGATTGTGTTTTTTGAACTGGAGATAACACCACAAAACTTAAATCCATTTTTATAGCTTTTTCTAAATCAAATGCTGTATGGCATGAGGCACTAACTATTAGATCTTTAGGTTTTTCTGATAATCTATGAAGTAAGGATGAATTTAAATGAATACCATCAGCGTTTAATTTATAAGCTAAGTTTATATCTGAATTAATCATTACTTTTGCATTAAAATTTCCTGCCATTTCAATAATCTCTTTTGTAAGCTCAATATAAGCTTTTTTTGAGATAGCTTTCTCTCTAACCTGGATAAGTCTCAATCCATTCTTTAATTTTTTTTTAACTTTTTTTAAAAAATTTCCAGAATATTCATATTCATTTGTTATTGCATACATGTCTGGTAAAGAAATAGCTTTAAATATTAAATCATTAGCAGGAAGTATTGGGGAAATATTATTTGCATCGGGTGATACCCATGCTAGCTTTTGTTTTTCTTGCGCTTCAATCTTACCGGACCATTTGGTTACTTTATAAAAATGTAAGGTTACCTCATAACCTTCATATGTATACCTTCTAACTATCCATTTCTTGGCATCAATTACTGATATGCCAATTTCTTCTTGAAGTTCCCTTCTTAAAGCCTCTAATGGTGCCTCGCCACTTTCAATTTTTCCTCCAGGAAATTCCCAGTACCCACTCCATGTTTTGGAAAGTGGTCTTTTCGCCATCAAAAGCTGACATGATTGACTAAAGATAATGCCTACAGACGCCTCTATATTCACCTTTATTACGTTCTATATTCAGAATTAATTTTCACATAATCATAAGAAAGATCTGAGGTCCACATCACGGATGTGGCCTCCCCTCTTCCCATTTGAATTTTAAGAAATATTTCATTCTTATTCATTTCTTCTTTACCTTTAAATTCTGTGTAATCTTCCGCAACAGATCCCTTTTCTGCAAATAACAATTCATTTAAAAAAATATTTACAATGCTTAAATCAAGATTTTCAATTTGTACATTACCAAGAGCAGCCAGGATTCTTCCTAAATTTGGATCGGAAGCAAAAAAAGCTGTTTTTACTAGAGGAGAATTAGCAATTACTTTTGCAATCTCATGACACTCTTTTTCATTCTTTCCTTGTTCAACTAAAATTTCAATAAATTTAGTTGCGCCTTCACCATCTCGAACAATTGCTTGAGATAAATGCTTGGCATTATCTATAACTAAATCTTTCAATTTATCATAATGCTTATTTTTTGATGTAATTTGCTTATGATTTGCTTTATTTGTTGCCGCAATAATAAAAGAATCATTAGTAGACGTCTCTCCATCTACCGAAATTTTATTAAAAGTTTTTTCTGTTACTTCCTTTGTTAATTCCTGAAGCATTTCAGCATTTATGTTTGCATTCGTTCCAATAAATGCAAGCATAGTTGCCATATTTGGGTTGATCATTCCTGAACCCTTACTAATTCCTGTTACGTGAATTTCATCTTCATCAATCATGCCAGAAGTTGATAGAGCTTTGGGAATTGTATCAGTCGTCATGATTGCTTCGGCTGCATCCAACCAATTATTTGCATTTAAATTATCAACTAAAAAAGTTATGGACTCTTTGATCTTATTAGTGGGTAAAGGGGTCATAATTACTCCAGTTGAAAATGGCAATATATCATCGTCATTAAGCTTTAAGTTATTTGCTAATACCTTGCATATTTCCTTTGCATCATCTATGCCCTTTTTCCCAGTACCTGCATTAGCTGATCCGGTGTTTATGATGAAAGCTCTTTTATAAGGACCTTTATTGAGATGTAATTTAGCGATCACCACAGGAGCTGCTAAAAATTGATTTTTTGTAAATACCCCAGCAACCACTGAGTCTTCGTCTAAAACTATTAATGCTAAATCCTTTCTGTTTTTATATTTGATGCCAGATTCAGCTGTACTTAAATTAATACCAGAAATACTAAGGATATTTTCTCTATTAGGTCTTTTGAGGTTTACTGACATTTGCTATTTTTTTCTCCATATAGTTCCATTAGGGCTATCCTCAAGCAAGATATCATGATCTTCTAAGTATATTCTAATTTCATCAGCGGTTTTATAATCTTTATTTTTTTTAGCCTCTAGTCTATCTTTTATGAGTTGATCAATATCGAGATCTTTGTGAATAACATCTCCCTTCAAAAAAATCTCAGGATCATGCTCTAAAATACCTAATATATTTGCAAGCTGGACAAATAAAATTAAATCAGATTGTTTTGAATTTTTATTGATTTTATTTGATAGGGCATATAAAACAGAAATTGCTTCAGGTGTATTAAAATCATCATCCAATGCTGCTTTAAATTTAATTGCAAAACTGTCTTCCCAATCAATATCTTTTCCTACCTTTTCTGCAAGGCCTCTTGCTGTTAAATACAATCGAGTTAATCCTTGTTTTGCATCCTCTAAATTTTTATCTGAATAATTTAAAGGACTTCTATATTGTGCCTTGAGCACAAAAAAACGAATTACCTCTGGATTAAAATGTTTTAATATTTCTCTGATTGTAAAAAAATTACCTAAAGATTTTGACATTTTCTCATCATCAACTCTTACAAACCCGTTGTGAATCCAATAATTAACCATCTTACATCCGTTGTGAGCCTCTGATTGTGCTATTTCATTTTCATGATGAGGAAATTGTAAATCTTGTCCTCCTCCATGAATATCGAAATTTTTACCAAGAAATTTATTACTCATAGCAGAACATTCAATGTGCCACCCTGGCCTTCCCATGCCCCAAGGTGATTTCCATGCCGGTTCTCCAGGCTTAGATGATTTCCATAGAACAAAATCAAAACTATTTTCTTTGGCATAATCAATTTCAACCCTATTTCCTGCTCTCAAATCCTCCAAAGATTTACCTGATAACTTTCCATAATCTTCAAAACTTGAAACAGAATAAAAGACATCATTATTTTCACCTACGTATGCATTACCTTTTTCAATTAGCTTTTTTATCATACTAATCATATCTTCAATTGCTTCTGTTGCTTTTGGTTCTATGTCTGGATTGATAACACCCAGAGCTTTTGCATCTTTATTCATCTCATCAATATATTTTTGAGTCAACTCCTCTATTGAAATTTTCTGCTCTTTAGCCCGCAAGATTATTTTATCGTCTATATCTGTAATATTTCTCACATAGGTTACATCAAAACCGCTAGCTCTAAACCAACGTGTAATTAGGTCAAAAACGATTAATACCCGTGCATGACCCAAGTGACATAAATCATAAACAGTCATTCCACAAACATACATTTTTACTTTTCCAGGAGTAATGGGATGAAAAACTTCCTTTTTGTTTGTGAGGCTGTTAAATAGGGTAATCATGTTTATTTTTTTCATTTAGAATGGGTGGTAATAGATAGTCATTTATGATAAATTTCTTAGCATAATTTTTAAAAAATTATACCACGTAGCTCAATAAGTATTATGTTGGGCGCCTTTCTTAAATTAAAAAAAGTTACCGCATAAAAATGAAAAAAATATTTACTTTATTATTTCTTAGTTTGATCTTTGTAAGTTTTAGCTTGAAAGCAGAAACTGTGATCATGGAGACATCAAAAGGGTCAATTATTATTAGTTTAGATAGTGAGAAAGCTCCAATAACAGTGAAAAATTTCTTAAAATATGTAGATGAACGCTTTTATGATGGTCTTATTTTTCACAGAGTTATAAAAGGTTTTATGATACAAGGGGGCGGTTTTGATCGACTAATGATACAAAAGCCCACAAATGATCCAATAAAAAATGAATCAAAAAATGGGTTACAAAATGAAATGTATACCATAGCTATGGCAAGGACAAATGATCCTGACTCAGCAACTTCACAATTCTTCATCAATCTTGTAGATAATTACTTTCTTGACGATGGGGCGGGCTATTGTGTCTTTGGAAAAGTAATTGAAGGACAAGAAATTGTAAAAGAGATAGGAAATTTATCAACTCATGTTTCAAATGGTATGGGTGATGTGCCTATTAAAACTGTTACTATCAAATCTATAAAAATTTTAGAGAAAGGAAATAATTAAATGATAAATTTTAAAACGAATAAAGGTTCTTTTACTATTGAATTAAATGAAAATGAAGCACCTATTTCGAGCAAAAATTTTCTGAATTATGTTAATAAAGGTTTTTACAAAGGGACTATATTTCACAGGGTTATTGATGGATTCATGATTCAAGGGGGTGGTTTTGATGAGCATATGAATCAAAAAGAAACAGATGCTCCTATAAAAAATGAGGCAAGCAATGGTCTTAAAAATGAGGCTTACACCTTAGCTATGGCAAGGACATCAATTCCAGATTCTGCAACTTCACAATTTTTTATTAATGTTTCAGATAATTCTTTTTTAGATTTCCCTGGTCAAGATGGTGCTGGTTATTGTGTATTCGGTAAAGTAACTGAAGGTAAGGATGTGATTGATCAAATTAAAAGTGTTACTACTGGATCATCAAATGGTCATCAGGATGTTCCTACTGAATCTATTATCATTGAGGACGTTACGCTCTGTTAAAAATTCAAGGCTCAGCAGTTTTTGTATCTGATGTCCATTTATCAGAATCAGAACCAGAAACTATTGCGCTCTTTAACCAATTTTTAACGCAAACGTGTGTCCAATATCAGCAATTATTTATTCTAGGTGATTTATTTGATTACTGGGTAGGTGATGATTCTCTACATTTTAAAAATTTATATAACTCTTTTAAGCAAATTACCAAAAAAACTAGTGTCTTTTTTATATGTGGCAACCGTGATTTTTTGGTCGGCGAAAAATTTTTTAAAGCAACTAATATCCAGCCACTACCTGATATTTCAATTCTTCAAACAAATGATCAAAAGATACTCCTTATGCATGGAGATACTTTATGCACCGACGATAAAGAGTATCAAAAATTTAGAAAGCTAACACGTTCTGTTAGTTGGAAAGAAAATTTCCTGAGTAAATCCTTGGATGAAAGAATGAAAATATGTAAAGAATTAAGAGATAAAAGTGAGAAGGCAAAAAAAAATAAGGAAGAATATATAATGGATGTAAATCCTGGTACTGTTCAAAAGGTTTTTTCTAAATACAACTTTCCACCATTTTTAATTCATGGTCATACCCACAGACTAAAAACACATGAATATATTTTTGGAAAACATGAATGTCAAAGATGGGTTTTGGGTGATTGGCACAGAGAGGGAAATTATATTTCTTTTATAGATAATCAGCTAAAATATGGTTTCCTAGTTTCATAATTGAAGTTCTACTTTGCGATGTTTGTTTGCAGCCTTATTTAAAATTCCATTAACAAATTTAAATCCATCAGTACCACCAAATGATTTTGTAATTTCAATAGCTTCGTTTATAACTACTTTGTAAGGAACATCTAAGGAAAATTTCAATTCGAAAAGTGAGCAATATAAAATTGCTAATTCTATAGGACTTAATTCATTATAATCTCTATCTAAATAGGTCTCAATTTCAGCCTTTAGTAATTCGAAATCTTCATAAACTCCATTTAATAATTTTAGAAATAAAGTCTCATCAGATAATAAGAAGTCGGGGTCATCTTTAATGTCCTTTTTAATTTGATTGAGATCAAAATTGTTAATTAAGGCCCTGTAAATACTTTTCATAACCAACTCTCTGGCTTTTCGTCGATTATTTAAAGGCTTTTTTTTTCGTTTATTCATAATTAGAGATCAATTGTCATAAGGATTGAATTAATGTTGCCATTTCTATAGCATTTAGAGCTGCCTCTTCGCCTTTTATTTTAGTTCTAGCATAAGCTTCCTCACTTGAGTTAGTGGTAATAATTGCATTAATTACTGGAATATTATGATCTAACTGCACCCGCATAATACCTTGAGCTGATTGATCAGACACTACTTCAAAATGATAGGTTTCCCCTCGAATAACTGCACCAACACCAATAAGGACATCAAACTCTTTTGATAAAGCAAAGGCATTTGCTAATAAAGGAATCTCAAGAGCCCCAGGCACTTCTTTATGTACGATATTATTTAGAGAAACACCTTGTGATTCTAACTTTTTAATACAAAAGCTTAATAACTCACGCACCACTGGCGTATTAAAACGCGATGAAATAATACCTACTTTTAAATCCTTCAAAGTATCTTTGTTCACTTCATATGCCTTATTTTAGAGGAATATGATTATACCCTTTTGCAAAGCATTTAAAATACCCCAAGCTATAGGTATTCCAACAACAAGCCATGCTATGGGTAGTAAGATTTTTTGCAATACAATATTCGTCGTAACTGAAGATCTTAATATTTCTGTTTTTTGATTTGCAGCAATATTTTTTTCCTCTTTTAATTCTTGCTCACTCATATGAAATTTCTTATTAACTGGTTTAACTAACAAGTTAAGAATAAAGCCAAGCACCAAAAGTAAAGCAAGTATTTTAAAGCTTGAATTATATGCTTGATCTGGGGGTATACCTATAGATAATTGGTATTCACGTAGGTATGAAATAAGCATTGGGCCGATAATTCCTGCAAGAGACCAGGCTGTTAATAATCTGCCATGAATCGCTCCAACATGTTGAGTCCCAAAAATATCTGCCAAGTACGCTGGAATGGTTGCAAAACCTCCTCCGTACATTGTTAAAATAACTAAATTAATTAAAACAAAAGTAGCAATATACTGGTTTATACCTGCCCATGGTGCGGAAAGATATAAAGCTGTTCCTAGACTAAAAAAGATTGCATATGTTAATTTCCTACCAAGAAAGTCTGAGGATGATGCCCAGAAGATCCGGCCAATAATATTTGCAAAAGATAATAAAGCACCAAAGCCTGTAGCAACTGCTCCTATAATAAGCGGGTCAAAACTACTTTTAGCTATTTCTTGAAACATTGGTTTCGCAACAGCTAAAACTCCAATACCTGCAGAAACATTTAGGCAAAGCACTCCCCATAGCAACCAAAATTGAGGGGTTTTATGCGCAACATTGACATGGACATGATTTGTAGAAATTAATGTGGATGATTTTTTTTCCACAGGCTTCCACCCTTCAGGCTTCCACCCTTCAGCAGGGACTCGATATCCAAATGCTCCGATAGACATTGAAACTAAATAAATACAGCCCATAATAAAAAATGTATTAGAAACTCCATATGTATTAATCAAACTATCTCCTAGTGGCATACCAATCATTGCCCCTCCTCCAAAGCCCATTATTGCCATACCGGTAGCTAAACCTCTTCTGTCTGGGAACCATTTAATTAATGTAGATACAGGAGATATATAACCCAATCCAAGACCTATCCCTCCAATTACGCCCATGCCAAGCCAAATAAGCCATAATTGATGAAACGATGCGCCTAATGAAGTAATCATAAGTCCTCCACCCCAGGCGAGTGCAGCGGCAAAACCTGCCTTTCTAGGGCCAGCTTTTTCAAGCCAATGTCCAAAGACAGCCGCCGACATTCCTAAAAATACAATGGCAATTGCAAAAGTTAAAACAACATCACTTCTTATCCAGTCACATGAGGTAGTAAATATTCTTTCGACAAAAGTTACATCGGGACCACATTCTTTTCCAATTAATTGAGTAAGTTGTACCCAAAAAATACTTACCCCGTAGATCATACCAATTGATAAATGAATAAATAAAGCTGCAGGAGGAACCATCCATCTGTTAAACGATTTATCAGCAACTATATTTTCCCTATCCAAAATACTCATTTAAAACTCTCCTGTTAGTAATTAACTACTAAAATAAAGTATTTATCTAAATTAATCAATGTAAATATTTTGTGCAAAAAATTCTATGCTTTATTGTCATAAAATAGTCATAAAAGTGTCATAATATAAATTGCATACCATTTAAAAAGGCAAAAAATATGGCTGCAAACATATTAATAGTGGAGGATGAAGAATCTATTCTTGAGTTAATTGCAATAAATCTTCATCAAGCTCAATTTAATCCCATCAGATCTCTTAATGCAGAATATGCAGAGAATCTAATTCGTGAAGCTCTTCCAGATCTCATAATATTAGACTGGATGCTTCCAGGAATGAGTGGTGTGGAATTTGCAAAAAGAGTGAGAGGAAATCCTAATACCAAAAATATTCCTATCATAATGCTTACAGCAAAAAGTGATGAAAGTTATAAATTGAAAGGTTTAAATACAGGTGCCGATGATTACATGACTAAACCTTTTAGCCCAAAAGAATTAATAGCAAGAATAAAAGCAATCTTAAGACGAAAAGCTCCTGAATTGATGGATGAGCCAATATCAATCAATGGGTTAGCCTTAGATCCTAACAAGCATTTATTAAAATACAATAATAAAACAATAACAATAGGACCCACTGAATTTAAGCTTCTTAATTTTTTTATGAAAAATCCTGAAAGAGTGTTTAGTAGAAACCAAATCCTTGATAAGATTTGGGCGAATAAATCTGATATTGATGATAGAACGGTTGATGTGCATATAAAACGTCTAAGAGATGCTTTAAAGGTATCTGGGCAAGAATCATTAATTAAAACTATAAGAGGAATTGGATATAGGCTTTCAAAAGATTAATATGATCTTAATTTATACTTAATCTTTCATTAAAGGAAAAAATTGAAAGAAATTAAAACTCATTTTCTGATGTTTGCAGCATCAATAGCCATAGCATTTATTTTAATTAAAAATGTATATAGCTTATATGCTGCTTGTCTTTTTCTTATCTGTATTTTTACTCTTATAATTTTGTATCATACCTTTTGGATCTATAGGCTCAGTAAATGGCTAGATAATCGATCCATAAAAAATTTACCGAATGGTTATGGTGTTTGGGAAAAATTATTTACACAAATATATCGTACAGAGACAAAACAAAAAAAATCTAAGCAAGAATTATTTGAATTACTAGAACAATTTAAATCAGCAGCGGGAGCAATGCTTGATGGAGTTATCGCTATCGATAAAAACTCTGAAATACTTTGGTGTAACAAAACTGCGCAGAAAATGTTAAATATTATCCCAAAAAATGATTACCATCGTCCTATCACTTACATATTTAGAAACAGTATTTTTAAGGAATATATAGAGAATGATGATTATGAGGAAACACTAAAACTAACATTACAGCCCTCCCTACTTCCACTTGAGATAAAAGTTGCTTTTTTTGGTGCTAACCAAAGAATCATCGTATGCAGAGATTTAACGAAAGAGACAGAAAATCAAAATATGAGAAAAGAATTTGTCTCAAATTTCTCCCATGAAATTAAAACCCCTCTAACAGTGATTTTAGGCTTTCTTGAAACTCTCGAAATACAATCAGATAAAAATTCTCACGATAAAAAAATGATTTCTATGATGAATGATCAAGCATATCGCATGAAGAATTTAATTGATGATCTTTTACTTTTGTCCCAAGTAGAGAGTAGCCAAGATATAAATCGCTCTGAAAAAATTAATATTTCAAGTTTGTTGAGTAATATTAAAAATGATCTTATAAAGCCAAGCACGAAAAAACAGAAATTTAAATATTCCATTGATTCTAAATTAGATATCTATGGTGCAAAGCATGAAATTGAAAGTGCTTTTAGTAATCTTATTAATAATGCGATAAGATATACCCCAATTAACGGTGAGATAAGTATTCAATGGAACATCATAAACGGTCTTGCAATTTTTGAAGTGACCGATTCAGGTATTGGTATACCAGAAAAAAATCTTAAACGTATAAGTGAACGCTTTTATCGAGTTGATCCAGATAGAAGTAGAGAAACTGGTGGAACTGGTCTTGGTTTAGCGATTGTAAAAAATATTATCATACAGCATCAAGGAGAAATGAAAATCAGCAGTGAGATAAATGTAGGAAGTTCATTTAAGCTAATTTTTCCAAAAGATCGAATAGTTTCATAAATTATGAGAACCTTAATTCTATTTATTATGCTTTGCCTTTTAACAGCATGTAACGGCTCAACTATTGAGCGAAAAGATTCCACACAATATGACAAGGGATCTTTTAATCAACTTGCAAAACTTGATCAAGATAGAATGGCTGACTATGAAATTCGAGAAAATATAGAAAGCTTAAAGATATTGATGTTAAAACTCTATAAAAGAAATCCTGATCAACTTAAAAAAACAACCTCCGATAATGCAGAACAAGCAGTAAATTGGTTTTTTTTTGGGGGGCATAATTGGAATTTTGAACAAATAAATAGTGCTAGAGATTTCGAAGCAGTTTACCAAGCGTTTGATCAAAAATTTGAAGGTGATAGAGTGCTATCACTAATAACAGGGCTATATACTATGCTTGTAAAAGCCCATGGGGATAAAACCGAATTCTTTATAACTGATTCAATTGACCCACAGAATCTTTATAATATGGCTAGGAATATTGAAATTACTATGTGGATGCTTTCAACCAAAAAAAATGAAGAAGGTAGATTGCTTTTATTTAGCAATGAAATTAACGAGGAAGTAGCCAATTTATCATTTGAAAGGGAGTTTGGGAAAATGATAGGGAGACTTGATTATTTCGCCTACACATTATCAGAAAAAACCGAAAGAGTAATAACTAGAATGATACAAAACGTAACAACTGGAATATTATTACCCTTTATTTAAGCTAAAGTAATATTTTTTCAATTCCACCATTAGTCGCCTTTTCAACATACTCCTCTAGCCATTGGTCGCCAAGATTATTTTTGGCTAACTCAACAACAATATAATCGGTAGTAGTGCTCGTATCTTCACCATAGCGGGCCAAACCCTGCAGGCACGAAGGGCAGGATGTTAATATTTTGACGGATTCATTCTTATTTGTTGGTGAAATTTCTTTTATTCCTTTTTCAATTTCTTCTTGCTTCCTCATTTTAACTTGCGTTGCTACATCTGGCCTACTAACGGCGAAAGTTCCGGACTCACCGCAGCATCGCTCATTAAGAGTAACTTCTTTGTCCATTAATGACTTGGTAACATCAAGCGAATTATAGGTTTTCATTGGACTATGACAAGGATCATGGTACATATAATGTTGGCCGTTAACTCCTTCCATTTTTACTCCTTTTTCCATAAGGTACTCATGAATATCTAACAGCCTACAGTCTGGGAAAATTTTCTCAAATTCATATTTTTGCAGTTGATCCATACATGTACCACATGAAACAATCACTGTTTTAATATCAAGATAATTTAACGTATTTGCAACTCTGTGAAATTGAACACGATTATCCGTTGTAATTTCTTGACCCTTGTCGTGATTACCGGATGAGGTTTGGGGATAACCGCAACACAGATAACCTGGTGGTAAAACTGTAATAGCACCAACCTCATAAAGCATTGCTTGCGTTGCTAATCCAACTTGAGAGAATAAGCGTTCAGATCCACAACCTGGAAAATAGAAAACAGCTTCAGAATTATCATCAATTATTTGATGATTCCTAATCACAGGTACCGTTTTATCATCCTCAATTCCTAAAAGACCCCTAGAGGTCTTAGTTGGCATGTTTTTTGGCATAGGTCTATTTAAGAAGTGAACAACTTGAGTAGCTACAGATTTTTGACCCACAGTTGGAGGAGGATTTTTCTTAAAATAATTAACTGCCTTTATTTTTTTTAAAAAATTATATCCAAACCTTTGAGCACGATACCCAAAATCAATCATAAATTTACGCATTAATTTGATAGTTAAAGGATCTTTAAGATTAAGATACGACATCCCCAACAATGTTCCTGCATTAAAGCGCTTCCTTCCATGCTCGCGTAAAAAATTTCTCATTGAAATTGAGACATCACCATAATCAATATTTACTGGGCATGGATTTAAACATTTATGACAAACAGTACAATGATCGGCAACATCATTAAATTCATCAAAGTGTTTCAGCGAGATACCTCGTCTTGTTTGTTCCTCATATAAAAATGCCTCTATAAGCAATGAAGTTGCAAGAATTTTATTACGAGGACTGTATAAAAGATTTGCTCTTGGGATGTGGGTGGTACAGACAGGTTTGCATTTACCACAACGCATGCAATCACTTATTGAATCTGCTATTTCACCAATTGCAGATTGTTCCATAATAATTGATTCTTGCTCCAAGAGGCCAAAACTTGGTGTATAGGCGTTTGCAAGACCAGATCCAGCCTGTAATTTACCATGATTGAAATGTCCATTTGGGTCAACTTTAGCTTTATATGTTGCAAAAGTGTCTATAGTATATTCATCCAAAAACTCCATTTTAGTAATGCCGATCCCATGCTCACCAGAAATAACACCATTAAGATTTTTAGCTAAGTCCATCACTCTTGATACAGCTTGTTGCGCATCCTGCATCATTTCATAGTCATCAGAATTAACTGGGATATTAGAATGTATATTTCCATCACCTGCATGCATATGCAAGGCAATAAATACTCTTGATTTTAAAATCTCTTTATGAATTTGAATTATTTTATTTAAGACATCTTCATATTCTCTTCCTGCAAAAATTTCTAGTAGCGGTTCTTTTAACTCTAACTTCCAAGAAACTCTTAACTCATGGGATTGGATTGCTTCAAATACAGTCTGATAATAATTCTTAAATTCTGGAATATTTTCTAACTCATGTGGATTACTATCCAAATTATTTAGAAGATTAGTCCATCTTTTTTCTACCGTATTTATTAGATTTAATGCAAGCTTTTTTTTAGAGTTATGGGTATCGTTATCAACATCATCTTTATTTATTTCAAAATGGTCATCTGATATATATTGAAATATTTCCTTAATAAGTTTGAGCTTATTGTTAATTGAAAGCTCAATATTAATCCGATCAATTCCATTAGAATATTCACCCAATGATTCCAATGGAATAACAACATCCTCGTTTATTTTAAAGGCATTAGTGTGTTTGGCTATAGCAGCAGTTCTTGCCCTATCAAGCCAAAAACGTCTTCTAGCTTCAGGAGAAACAGCAATAAAACCTTCTCCATCCTTGGCATTTGCTATCTGAACAGTCCTTGAGGATGCCTCCCCAACCAGACTCTCATCATCACTAGCAATATCAGCAATAAGAATCATCTTGGGTCTCATAGCCCTGCTAGCTTTGGTACTATATCCCACAGCCTTTATATATCTCTCATCCAAATGCTCTAGCCCAGCAAGATATACATTATCAAAATTATCTAAGTAATTTTTTATTTCGACAATTGCAGGAACAGCATTAGATACGTTACCAAAAAACTCTAAGCATACTGTTCTGATGTGTTGTGGCATTTTATGTAAAATAAAAGTTGCGGAAGTAATTAATCCATCACAGCCTTCTTTTTGAATGCCTGGCAAACCACTCAAGAACTTATCAGTGACATCTTTTCCGAGACCTATCTTTCTAAATTTATTTCCGGGAATTTCTAATATTTCTGGCTCACTAATGGGAGTAACGCCATCTTTTTTTAAGGTAGTAATTTTAAATTTTGCTACCGAAACATCATGTATCTTCCCCAAATTATGATCAATTCTCTCAATCTCTTTCCAAGCTCCATTTGGGTCAACCATTCTCCATGAAGCAAGATTATCTAGTGCTGTTCCCCATAATACCGCTTTCTTTCCACCTGCATTCATTGCAACATTACCACCTATACATGAAGCATCTGCTGAGGTTGGATCTGTAGCAAATTCTAAACCAGCCTTTGAGGCAGTATCCATAGCTTTTCTGGTAACTACTCCCACTTCACAACGTATAGTGGGAACCGGATGACTGACTCCTGGTAAATCTTTGTATTCAACCTTACTGTGTGAATCTAATTTTTCTGTATTAATCACTGCTGAGTATGGCGATAAAGGAATTACACCTCCGGTATAACCTGTTCCACCTCCCCTAGGAATGATTGTTAACTCTAGATCAATGCAAGCCTTAACTATTCCTGGTATCTCACTCTCAGCATCAGGGTGTAACACTACAAATGGTAATTCAACCCTCCAATCAGTAGCGTCAGTTACATGAGAAACTCTGGCCAAACCATCAAATTGAATATTGTGTTTTTTTGTTACTTTTTTGATTTTTGCAACAATCTTTTTTCTTAACTTTTTGGTAGTTTTAAAGTCATCAACAAATTTTGAGATAGCAGCACTTGCAGCCTTGGTAAGTTGTGCAACCTTCATATTTCCAAAACTTCTATCTTCAATACTTTGAACTCTGTGATTCATGGCATCTACAAGCTGTTTTAATCTTTTAGGGTTATCTAATAAATCATCTTGAAGATATGGATTGCGAGAAACCACCCAAAGATCACCTAAAACCTCAAACAACATTCGTGCAGAACGTCCAGTCTTTCTTTCTTGTCGCATTCCATAAATAATATTCCATATCTCTTCACCAAGAAAACGAATAGTAATTTCTTTGTCAGAAAATGAAGTGTAGTTGTATGGTATCTCTCTCACCCTGCTATTTTGGTGGGCTTGAGTCTTCAAAAGATCGGTAGATAAAGGTGCGTTCATTAATTTTTTAAATTGGAATATATAAAATCATAGCATGTAGCCATCTACCTTACAACGCCAATTCATTAGGGTTATTGATAAATTTATGAGAAAATTAACTCAACAATTTTTGGACATTTAATAAAGAATTAGTTCATGCTTTGGTTAAAATCTTTTCATATTATTTTTATGGTAACTTGGTTTGCAGGTTTATTTTACCTGCCAAGACTTTTTGTTTACCATGCAATGAGTAAGGATAAAATTAGTCTAGAAAGATTTGTAATTATGGAAAGAAAACTTTTCTATGGCATTATGACTCCGGGTGGGATAATCACCATAATCCTAGGCTTTTGGTTGCTTGATTATGGCTATAGTGGTTTATGGCTTAATATAAAATTGTTGTTAGTTTTATTGCTTGTAATTTATCATATGTATTGCTTTAAATACTTAATGGACTTTAAACATAATCGAAATAAGCACTCACATGTTTTCTTCCGTTGGTTTAATGAGGTGCCTGTTATTTTGTTAATTGCCATTATTTTGTTGGTAGAATTAAAACCATTATGAAAAATATCTTAATTTGTGGTTCTTTGGCTTTTGACTCCATTATGGTTTTTGAAGATTATTTCAAGAATCATATTTTACCCGACCAAATACATAAACTTAGTGTTTCTTTTTACGTCCCTGAACTAAAAAGAAACTTTGGTGGCACTGCAGGAAATATTGCTTACAACTTATCCCTACTTCAATCTCCCTCATTTATTATGGCAACGGTTGGAGAAGATTTTCTCCCTTATTCAGAGCGCTTAAGTAGACTAGAAGTGGTGCAAGATTATATTAAAACCATTCCTGATAAATTAACTGCACAAGCCTATATAACTACCGATCTTGATGATAATCAAATTACTGCTTTTCACCCCGGAGCAATGATGGAATCGCATCAAAATAATATTTCAAGTGTCACTGAAAAAATGTCATTAGCAATAATTGCTCCCGATGGTAAAGATGGAATGATTAATCACTCAAGGGAGTGTTATGAAAACAATATACCTATTCTATTTGATCCTGGACAAGGCCTGCCCATGTTCAATAAAGAAGAATTAAATGAATTTATTTCTCAAGCTAAATATATTGCACTTAATGGCTATGAGGCTGAAATGTTAATGAACGTTACTGGACTTGACATAAAACAACTATCTGCAAAAGTTGAAGCGTTAATTATTACGAAAGGGTCTCAAGGTTCAATAATATATACCGATAAAGAAATTTCTATTGCCCCTGTCAAAGTGGATACACCTATTGATCCAACTGGTTGTGGGGATGCATATAGAGCAGGTTTAGTTTACGGAATTGTCAATGAATTATCTTGGGAGAAAACAGGCAGACTCGCATCCGTAATGGGAGCAATCAAAATTCAACAACGAGGTGGGCAAAATCATCTAGCAAGTCTTAGTGAAATTGAATCACTTTTTGGTGAGAAACTAAGCTAAATCTTTTAAGTCTGCTTTTTCTTGAAAGATTTTTTTTGTTTCCAGACATAATGCGGTTAAATGCTCCCCCCAAACACACCCACTATCTAATGCAAAACCTAATGGGTGTTTATGAAAACTAATAGCAGACCAGTGCCCTGAAATTAATAATTGGTTATCATTCCTGTTAGTTTTAAATGAGAACCAAGGCTTTAAATTTTCAGGTATTGTATTTAAAGTTCCTTTGTACTTAAAATCAAGGCATTTATTTTTATCTAAGCATCGCATCCTGGTCATTACATTAACTCCTACTCTATGACGTTCATCTTCGTCCAAATCATCATGCCATTGATCAGGTTTATTTCCATACATTGACTTCAAAAGATATTCGGGATTATTTATTAAGCTATTAGTGAATGAATGAGATAGTGAAATTGCATCATCTTTTTTCCATGATGGTAATAATCCAGCATGGGTCATTACATACTCATCATTCTCGTATAATAAAGGAATAGAAAGGAGCCAATCTATGTATGATTTTAATTTAACTGACGAAAGAAGCTTTGAGAGGGTATCCCTTTTAGATAATTTCTTTAAGGAAAAAGCTATGGATAAAAAGTGCAGATCATGATTGCCCAGCACTAACTTTATATTTTGTTGATTGTTATAACACCAGTCAACTACCTCTAAAGAGTTCTGACCTCGGTTGAGAATATCGCCAACCAACCATAGTTCGTCATTACTGGTACTAAAAGAAATCTTTTCTAAGAGTTTATTGAAAGTATAAAAACAACCTTGCAAATCACCAATGGCGTATGTAGCCATTGATAAAGCTTACAAGCTTCCGCCAGATTGATTGGCCATCCATATAACTGCAGCGGCTACCTCCTCGTCAGATAATGCAGCATTGCCACCCTTAGCAGGCATCATATTTATACCTTTAATTGCATGATCAATTAACTTATCTTTACCTTGCGCAATACGAGCCTCCCATTGAGCAGCATCACCTATTTTGGGCGCACCCATTACTCCTGCACCGTGACATAGTATGCAATTAGCTTGGGAAATTTTTTCGCCTGAGATTAATGAATTATCTTGCGAATTATTATCTGTAGGCGAATTATTTTCAGCTACTTTAACTTCTGCAACAGGCTGAACATTCTCTTCAACTGGTTTATTTTCTACTACCTTTGCTGATGCATCTTCAGAATCACTTTTTGTTGTAGCAAAAGTAATAATAATAACTGCACCTACGAAGGTACCAATAACAACTAAAATTGTTTCAAGAAGAGATCTTAATTCATTTTGCTTGCTCATAAAAATTTCCTAACATAAAAAATTAAATAAATTTAAACTTAAAATAATGATCAATTAAAAGTGCTGTAAATATTAAACCTAAATACAAAATAGAGTATTTAAAAATTTTCATCGATAGTTTATCAGAATAATTACGATAGAGCACCACCACATAATACAGAAAAAAGGCATTTAATATTGTAGCAAAAACCAAATATATAAGTCCTGTCATTCCAACACTAAATGGCATCATTGTAACAATAACAAGAATAATTGTATAAAGTACAATTTGTAATAATGTAAATTGTTCTCCATGCGTTACCGGCAACATCGGCATACCAGCCTTAGCATATTCTTCCCTTCTATACAAAGCAAGGGCCCAAAAATGAGGAGGAGTCCAACAAAAAATAATTAAAAAAAGAACAATAGCCTCAGGCGCAACATGGTTATTTACCGCTGCCCACCCTAGCACTGGAGGCATAGCTCCTGATGCGCCACCGATAACTATATTCATAGGTGTTGCGGGCTTTAAAAAAACTGTGTAAATAACTGCATAAGCAAAAAAAGTAATGAGAGTTAGCCACATTGTTAAGGAATTAACATAATAAAAAAGAATGAATAATCCTATTCCACCAAGAATAGATGAAAACATTACCGTCTCCCTTTGAGAAACCTGACCGGCTGGCAATGGCCTTCCTCTTGTTCTTGCCATCAAAGCATCAATCTTCTCTTCAATCAAACAATTAAAGGCAGCTGCCGCTCCACTGACAAAGGCGATACCAATACTTGCTGCAATAAGGATATCCCAGGGCACCATACTTGGAGTTGATAAAAACATTCCTATGATTGCTGTAAATACAATTAATGCTGTAACTCTAGGTTTACATAGCGCGTAGAAGCTCTTCAAGCTTTCAAATGAGTAAAACGATTTATCTAGAATGCTTCTGTTCATTAACGTGGAGTAATTCTCGAATTCATAATTACTAATATTATAACTAAAAATGCTGCTCCAAGGTTGTGAGCTGTGGCAAGAGCTAGAGGAAGATGTAGTAATAAATTAGCTACCCCAATTGCAAACTGGAAGGCTAAAACAATTAAAAGGAGATTCTTATAAAAACGTAAGCCAGGATAAACGCTAAGGCTAATTGCCATTATCACTAAATACACGCTCAATACAATGGCTCCTAAACGATGAACCCATTGAATCGCGTGAAGTGCTTCTAAAGATAAACTTTCACCACTAGAGGTAAACCCAAGTTCTCTAAAGATAGAAAATGCATTTTTAAAATCCATTGGGGGTATCATAGCTCCATGACATGTTGGGTAATCAGTGCAAGCTAAAGCTGCGTAATTTGTGCTTGTCCAACCACCCAGCATAATCTGTAAAAATAATAAAACCAATGAAAAGCGAACTGCAGAAATTAGGCCTGAGTTTAATGTTATTCGTTGATTAACAGATCCTAAATGTCTATGTGCAATATAAGTGAGGATTCCCAGTATAGTCATTCCTCCCAATAAGTGCATTGTTACGATAGCTGGTTGCAAAAGCATGGTAACAGTCCACATACCCAATGCTGCTTGCATCAAAAGTAATAATACTAAGAAAATAGGCAATGCCACTGGGACAGCCAATTCATTTCTATTTTTGTAAGATGTAAAACCTATGATTAATATAAGTATTCCCAATATACCGGCCAGATATCTATGTATCATCTCAATCCAAGCTTTAGTTGATTCCACAGGACTATCTGGATATATTTGCTGTGCTTTTGTAATAGCCTCAATACTCTCAGGTACTGTCAGAGTACCATAACAACCAGGCCAATCAGGACAACCTAACCCAGCATCTGTGAGACGAACATATGCTCCGAAAACAACAACACAAAGAGTCAAAATTACTGAAACTAAAACAATTCTTTTGTACCAAATCATAATATATTAAATACACCTTATTTATAAGATAAAATAACCCGCAATTATAATTAAAAAAACTAAAAGTTGGACAATGTATGTTAAAAAAATTCTCTATTATTATATTTATATTAATAAGTATTGCGCTTATTCTAATAAGCACTCAAAAAAAAATAGTTCCTCAAATTGATATGCTTACTATCTCAGGTGAAACTGTTTCTACAGAAGAGCTAAAAGGTAGTATTTATCTTGTTAACTTCTGGGCAACTGATTGCCCAGGTTGTATAGAGGAAATGCCAGGGTTAATTGATACCTATAATAAATATAAAGATAGCAACTTTACAATCATTGCTGTTTCTATGTTTTATGACCCCCCAAGTAGAGTATTGAGTTATGTTAAAAAGAACAAATTACCATTTCCTGTTGCTTTAGATCTTGACAAAAAAATAATGAATAACTTTGAAAATATAAAGCTCACACCAACCACTGTACTTGTCAATAAAAAAGGTCAGGTGGTAAACACTATAATTGGTGTTTTAGATTTTAAAGACCTTCATCAAACAATTGATCAAATGCTCTAAAGTTTAGGGTGCAACTCTAATCAATCTCTCAATATCTTTAATAATACCTTTAGGTTGAGTATCCTTAGGATATTTCATAATAAGCGAACCATATGCATCAACCAGATAAATAGCTTTCTTACTATATCCTTGATAACTTTTAATTAACCGATTTAGTTCCTGGTAGGATTGGCTTCTGTTATCAATAACTTTCTGACCAATAAAATCCTCTTTATAATTATCCCAATCTAATAATTTGTTAGCAATTAGAATCCTTTCTACTTTATCTCTATCTTTACCGATCGCAAGTCGAATTTGTCTTAATTGATAAAGCTTTTCTTGACAATTTTTATCGCAGTCTTCTTCAACAAAAAAGACTAAGGTCCATTTTTTTTCGAATTCTTGTAAATCCTTTTGTCCAATGGCAAAACCATATAATGCTCCAAGTTCTATTGGTGGGTTGATCAAAATACCATGTTGAACACCCACAGCATCTTTCTTAAAATCTGTATAAAAGTTTAAATAATAGGAAAGTAAAATAGGTAAAAAAAACATTAAGGCTATTACAATGAGTATTAACCTTCCTTTATTTTGTTTGCTTATCATTTCTAGTTATCCCCAATCGTAAAAATATTATTAATAAAGTTATTGCAAAGGCAAACCATTGGAAGGCATACCCATAATTCTTTTCAGAATCTGGAACAGGTAATTTAAAATTACTGGTATATTCATCATCAATTAATGGTTCTAGATAAATCATATATGGCAAAAAATTTGCTTGATAAAAGTCATTAATTTCATCTATATTTATTCTTTGAAATCTTGCTAATGAGGAATTAATTATTTCAATATTATTCCCTCCAAGATTAATTCCAGGCACAGGTATTTTAACTGCATAACCTTTAATTTGATATATGTCATCAACATTGTTGATGACTGGAACCTGCTCTCTATTTATAAGATTTTTGTGCCATCCTCTATTGATCAAAATGGTCATTCCTGTTCCATCTATTTTAAAAGGTGTTAAAACATTAAAACCAGCTTCATGTCTAAATATTTGATTATCTACAATAAGATTCTTTTCTTTATAGAATGAACCATTAAGGCTAACTCGCCTCCAAAGAAGTAACTCTTTATCGCTAATGTTATTATGTGTATTTAAATGAACAACATCCTCTGCTTGACGTAACTTGTAACTTTCATTTAAATTCTTTTTTTGATCAGCTCTTTCTAGTTGCCAAAAACCTAATTTTACTAAAATGGAGAAGACTATCAAAAATGCTATAGTTAGAGGCAGAGTAAAGTGAAATCGATATTTTTGCATAACATTTTTTTATTGGATAATTTTTAAGGTGCCTAATATGGACATGCCGGAAATTTTTAAGTTTATTGTTATTTTAATTTTAATTTTAATTTTATTGTCGCTAACAAAAGGATTTCATTTTCTTATGAAAGAAAAAGAAGAGTCAAAAAAAATGGTAACTACTTTAACCATAAGAATTTTTTTATCTATAGCTTTATTCCTATTTATGTTTTTTGGTTATTTTATGGGGTGGGTCACTCCTATCCATTAAAAAAAAACGCTACTAAAGTAGCGTTTTATTCATTTGAAGATGATTATATCCAGTAGACGAATATAAATAATCCTAACCAAACAACATCAACAAAATGCCAATACCATGCAACAGCTTCAAATGCGAAATGATCCTTCTTGCTAAAATGTCCTTTAATGGATCTAAACATTATCACGGAAAGCATTATAGCCCCCATAGTGACATGAAATCCATGGAATCCAGTTAAAAGGTAAAAAGTTGAACCATAAATTCCAGATGAAAATGTTATACCAAGGTCATAAATAGCATGCTTGTATTCTTCGGCTTGAAAGTAAACAAATATAAATCCAAGGATAACTGTTGCAAGTAACCATAGAATTAAAGCCTTTCTTTTAGCTTCTTTTAATGCCCAATGTGCAAAGGTTACGGTCAAACCACTTAAAAGCAATATAGCTGTGTTTATTGCTGGTACACCAAAAGCAGGAATTACTTCATCATACTCTTGAAAAGCCTTTCCACCTCCTAAAGCATTAGATGGATCAGGTATAACATTAAGAGGCCAAACAGCTTGAAAAGAAGACCATAAAAATTCGTGAGTACCATTTACACCACCCTGTCCTTCACCACTCAGCCATGGAAGTGAAAATACTCTTGCATAATACAATGCCCCAAAAAAAGCCGCAAAAAACATAACTTCAGATAAAATAAACCAGCCCATACCCATCCGAAAACTTACATCAACTTGTTTATTGTAGTTTCCAGCACGACTTTCCGATATTACATCAGCAAACCACCCAACAAACATATAAACTAAAGCAGCAGTACCAACTAAAAATACATATTTAGCGCCAACAGAATTATTAAATAACATCGCGGAACCAAGAAAAAATGTAAAAACAGCTAAGCTCCCAACTATAGGCCATTTACTTCCATGTGGTACATAATAAAGATCATTGCTTGCCATAATACAAATTCCTTTCTATAAATAATTGTCTAAGTATCAGATTTTACCCTAAAAAAAGTGTAAGAAAGCGTCAATGCATCAACGTTTTCAGGTAAATCCTTGTCAACCTCAAATCTTACCAACATCTCTTGTTTTTCGCCAGCCTTTAATAATTGATTGACAAAACAAAAGCATTCGGATTTTTTAAAATAAAGTGAGGCTACACTAGGCGAAACACTTGGTACTGCTTGCCCTATAATATCAGCATTAAATTTATTTTGAACAACATAGATTGCCTCATAAAACTTACCAGGTTGAACCCTCATAGTTTTTTCTTTAGGTTTTAAGCTCCAAGGCAAATCTCCATTAATATTGGCATCAAACCTTACTTTCACCCATCGGTCGGAAGGGTAATTCTTAGTATTTTCATTTTCAACAACTCTTTGAGTCTTTCCATTGAGGCCTGTTATTTGACAGAAAACATCATAAAGAGGCACCATCGCATAACCAAAGCCGAACATAAAAACAGTAAAAAATACTAAACTAATTGTTGTTTTTTTAATTTTATTTTTGTTAGCCATTTAGGTGCTGAAGTAAAACAAAAAAAATATAAAAACAGCTAGCTACAATACCAAGTATTATAGCTAGCTTTTTGTTTTTAGAGCCAAGCTCAGATTTTTTAATATCCCTTTGCGACATAAAACCTATTAATGCTCTAGCATGGCTTTAGTAAGCTTTGGAGGTCTTTCAAAAGTATGAAACGGTGCTGGAGATGGAACTGTCCATTCAAGCCCTTTTGCTCCCTCCCATGATAGTGCTTTTGCTTTCTTACCGCCTAACACGCATTTGATGACAATATATACAAATAACAATTGTGTAATTCCGTAAGCAAAACCACCAATGCTTGAAATCATGTTGAAATCGGCAAACTGAATATTGTAATCAGGAATTCGTCTAGGCATACCTGCAAGACCTAAGAAATGCTGAGGGAAGAAGAGGACATTAGCTGTTATGGTTGATAGCCAAAAATGTATTTTACCTAATCTTTCGTCATACATATGACCAGACCATTTTGGCAACCAGTAATATACTGCTGCCATTAAAGCAAAAACTGCACCAGTCAACAATACATAATGAAAATGCGCTACAACAAAGTAAGTATCGTGGTATTGAAAATCAACAGGTGTTATGCCAAGCATCAATCCAGAAAATCCTCCAATAGTAAATAATATAACGAATGCTATCGAGAAAAGCATCGGCGTTTCAAATGTCATTGCACCCTTCCACATTGTTGCCATCCAATTAAATACCTTCACACCCGTTGGCACGGCAATCATCATAGTCGCATACATAAAGAAAAGTTCACCTTTGATTGGAAGACCAACTGTAAACATATGATGAGCCCAAACAAAGAAAGATAGAATCGCTATTGATGCGGTTGCATAAACCATTGATGCGTAACCAAATAATGGTTTTCTTGAAAATGCAGGGATAATTTGTGAGACTATACCAAACGCTGGTAATGCTAATATATATACTTCAGGATGGCCAAAGAACCAGAAAATATGTTGAAATAAAACTGGATCCCCACCACCAGCAGCATTAAAAAAGCTAGTGCCAAAATACTTATCTGTTAATAACATTGTTACCCCTCCAGCAAGAACAGGAAGAGAAGCAACAAGTAAAAAGGATGTTATAACCCACGTCCACACAAAAAGAGGCATCTTCATTAAGGTCATACCTGGAGCACGCATATTAAAGACAGTAACAATAATATTAATTGCGCCCATAATCGATGAAATACCCAAGAAATGAATTGCTAGAATAAGAAATGGGAATGCAGCCCCAGTTTGGAGTACTAATGGAGGATACATTGTCCATCCACCTGCCGGTCCCCCACCTTCCATAAACAATGTGCTTATTAGGAGAGCGAAAGCAAATGGTAAAATCCAAAAACTCATATTGTTCATTCTCGGGAGAGCCATGTCGGGTGCCCCAATCATTAAGGGAACCATCCAATTCGCTAAACCAACACCAGCCGGCATAACTGCACCAAAAATCATAATTAATGCGTGAACAGTTACCATAGAGTTATAGAATTGTGGATCTACAAATTGTAATCCAGGTTGAAACAACTCGGCACGAATAATCATTGCCATTGAGCCACCAACAAAGAACATAGTTAAAGCAAATATTAAATAAAGCGTACCAATATCTTTGTGGTTAGTTGAAAAAAACCATCTTTTTAAACCAGTGGGTTTATGATCATGATCATGATCAGCGTCGTGGGTAATTGCACTCATAAAACATTCCTATTAAAAAAGTTAATATAATTTATCTGACCTCTGCAAGATCTCCGATTGATTTTTTATGTGAATCTTCGCTCGGTTTTAATTCTGCAGTATTCTCCCTTTTTTTGCCACTAGCAGTAATAATGTTCGGTGTTTGTCTTGCTTCCGCAACTTCTTTTGGTTGAATAATATCGCCTGTATTATTTCCCCATGCATTTCTAGTATAAGTAACTATTGAAGCAATATCGATATCTCCAAGTTGTTCGCCAAAAGCAGGCATCAAACCTTTACCATAAATAATCTGATGGATATGTCTTAATCTATTATCACTTTCGACAGCTACAGCACTTCCAGCAATAGCAGGAAACGCCCCTTTAAGTCCCTCGCCATTAGCTTGGTGACAAACCACGCATTGAGCTTTATAAACAGTTTCTCCCTTAGTCATAAGTTCTTCCATGGTTAGAACCATTTCACTCTCGTTATTTTTTGCATCTTGTGCAGCTTTCTGATCTGCAACCCACACTTTATATTCATCCATTGGAACAGCATTAACAACGATAGGCATATAACCGTGCCCTTTGCCACAAATTTCTGCGCATTGGCCGCGGTATACTCCAGGCTCTTCAATGTATGCCCAATTATCATTAATAAATCCAGGGATAGCGTCTCTCTTCCACCCAAGATCTGGAACCCACCATGCATGAATTACATCATTGGCAGTAGTTAGAATTCTAATTTTGGTGTTAGTTGGAAGTACAATTGGATTGTCTACATCTAAAAGGTAATTTTCTGATTCCATTGGATTTAATCCTGAATCTAACGCGCTAACTTCTGTACTCTTTGCATCAAGAGCACTGAATATCGTTAGATCTTCGTCAAGGTAATCATACTTCCATTTCCATTGATATCCTGTAGCTTTCACAGTAATTTCAGTATCAGATGTATCTTCCATCTTAATTAAAAGTTTAGTAGCTGGCACAGCAAGAGAAATAATGATTGCAAGAGGTATTATTGTCCAAATAATCTCAACAGTTGTGCTATGTGAAAATTGAGCAGGTTTTACGCCTTTGGACTTACGATGATTAAATATTGACCAAAACATAATCCCAAAAACAATTATTCCGATTATGGTAACTATCCACAAGGACAACATATGAAGATCATATATTTCTTGACTAATGGGAGTAGCGCCTTTTCTTAGATTAAGATCCCATTCAGCAAATGCATAAGAGGGTAATACCCCTAAAAATAAAATGGTTTTTTGGATAAATGATTTCAATTTGTAAATACCTTTCTTTAAATTAATCATTGATTAGATAAAATCTTTGGAGATATTATCAGTAAGCTTAGAATTATTCAATAAATTTAAATGATAATGTAACAATATTGTTACATTTAAACAAGTGCTAATTAGTATAATAAAAATTGTTGCAATTACTTAAATTTGAAAAATAATTATTGTCAATATTTATGACAAGGTCTTTTTTATAAAGTTTTAAGTAAATTAAATAATGCTTTCCTGTCCTCTTCATTAATTCTTTGTCCAATGAAGATTTTATTTCCACTTTTTGAAATAGAAATCTCTGATGGTTGCAATTTAGTCGCATTCTTAAATTCAAAAGTCGACCACTCTTTTGCGAATTCAAATTTTGATACCTGCTTACCTTTTACAAAAGATATATTAATTTCATGTTCATCTATTAATAATTTTTCATAATATCCACTTTTAAGAGCCGTTATGTAAAGTGCATAGCCAAGGAAAAGAACCTCTATGCCATAAAAGGGTATGGCTAGATATAAATTAAACATACTTAAAACGATTGCAATGACTAAGATAAATAAAGCGAATGCTAGGTAAATTCTTTTGATCAGATACCACGGCATAGATGGATTAGGTCTTACAATAATTTCATGCTTTGTATCATTTAATTGTTTATGCTCGATCATATATATATAATTGCAAAATTGAATTGGTGCCGAGAGTCGGAATCGAACCGACACGCTATTACTAGCGCGGGATTTTGAATCCCGTGCGTCTACCAGTTCCGCCATCCCGGCATAAAGACAGAACATTATAAACTAACTAACACCACACAATGAACATTGATGATTTTAATTATAATTTACCAGAAAATTTAATTGCACAATCTCCATTAAATGATAGACGTGATAGTAAATTGCTAGTAATTGATCCGACAAAGCAAACATTGCAAGATTCCTTTTTTAAGGATTTCACAACACATTTAAATAGCAATGATCTTGTAATCTTTAATGATACAAAAGTAATTAAAGCTAGGCTATTTGGTAAAAAGTTCTCTGGAGGAAAAGTAGAGCTTCTTATTGAGCGTATTTTAGATAATACTAACGCATCAGCATTAATTAAAACCTCAAAAACAATTAAAAATGGTATGGAAGTAATGATTGATGACGAAGTTTTTCTTAAAATAATATCAAGACAAAATAATTTATTTCATATACGGCTCAATAAGGGCTCTTTTGATAACTTACTAAAATCGCATGGACACATCCCACTTCCACCTTATATTAAAAGGGAAGATAAAAAGCAGGATATTATTCGCTATCAAACAATTTACGCAAAAAATGAAGGAGCTGTTGCAGCCCCAACAGCTGGTTTACATTTTACGCAAAATGACTTTAAAGAAATGAAGAAGAAAAAAATAGCGACAGCTTTCTTAACTCTGCATGTTGGAGCAGGAACATTTCAGCCTGTAAAAGTAAGGGATATAAATGACCACATCATGCATGAAGAAATTTACTATATTAATGAAAGCGTTATTAATGCTATTGTTGAAACAAAAGCAAAGGGTGGTCGTATTATTGCAATTGGGACAACAGTGCTTAGAGCTTTAGAAAGCGCTTTTGAAGCAAATAAAATAAAAAAAGATTACAATGTAACAAAAATTTTTATTAAGCCAGGCTTTAAATTTAAGGTGGTTGATGCACTATTTACAAATTTTCATCTTCCCAAGAGTACCCTTTTAATGCTAATTTCAGCATTTGCAGGAAATAAATTTACAAAAAAAGCTTACAATCATGCAATAGAAAAAAAATATAGATTTTTTAGCTATGGTGATGCAATGTTTATTGAACAAAAGGACCAAAATTAAGCCTAAATTTTTATATGAACAGTTTGAAAGGATTGAAATGAATTATAAAATTATTCTTCTTGTTTTAACGAGCATATTCTCGCATACAGCAGTAAGCGATATTAAAAAAGATGCGGAACTTGTTTTCAAAATCGTCTTAAAGAAAGCGCCGACCTCCCGGCCCCAGACAGTTGCATACATTCCAGCCGAAAAAAAATATTATATTGCCGACGGTGGGCTTGCACCTATGGGTTCTGCTTACGAGGCTCCAGTCTCAAAATCACTCATTCATACTTACGACGAACAAGGCCAATATCTTGATTCAACCAAACCTGGATTTGATAATCGCTCTATCTACTTTAATAAGAAAACTTCCAAGTTAGAAACGGTAACTTATAACGTATCAAGCCAGGCTGGTTTTGCGCCTATGACAGGTATCTTTTCACTTGAGCTTAATGACAAAGGAATGTTAACTGGTAAATCTGATGTTATATCAAATTTTGCTCCTGCTTTTGGAAGCGCCTCTACTATGCCTACATTCGATCATCAAGAAAATGTCTATTATGCTAAACAAGAAAGAGGTAATAAAGTTTTGGTTGTTGATGCAAAAAATTATCAATTAAAGAAAACAATTGAACTCGACTTTAAAACGCCTGATGTTGAACATCACGATGTTGCTGCCAGTTTTATTGCATATACTGGAAAAAAAGGTTACGAATTTATCCTTCTTGATGTAGATCATAAGCGTTTTTTAATTTATGACATTGCTGGAAAATATATAGGTTTTTCAAAATTAGCATCAAGTTTGAAAATACGATCAAAAAATCATTTTAATGGATTGGGTTATACAAACAATGGTTATTATTTCTTGTACATTGATTCAGAAAATGAACATGGAACATATCACGCGTATAAAGTATTAGATTAAGATATTTTAAGGACATCCATAAGTTCATTACTTTCAATAAGGGATGCTTCAGAGGATGATCGGTTCTTGTACTCATATTTACCATCAGCTAATGTTTTTTCACTAACTGTAATGCGATGAGGTATACCCAAAAGTTCTGCCTCACTGAACATAACGCCTGGCCGAAGACCTCTATCATCCAATAAAACATCATAATTATCAGCTAATAGTAGCAAATACAATTCATCTACTGCCTCTTTAACTTTTAAACTTTTATCATAACCGATGGGAGTAATCACAACCTCAAATGGAGCAATAGACTGAGGGAAAATTATGCCATTCTCATCATTTTTTTGCTCTATTGCAGCAGCAACAATTCTAGAAACACCAATTCCATAACAACCCATGATCATTGGACATGGCTTACCTGATTCATCAATAAAAGTTGCTTTCATATCAGTTGAATATTTGGTACCCAGTTGAAAAATGTGTCCAACCTCTATGCCTCTACATGTCTTTAAGTTTTTTTTATTTGGGTGATCTTTTGCAACCTCAACATTAGCCGCAAATTTACTTCCCTCATCATAAATCAGTTCATCTTCACCAGATTCTGCCAACACATGAAATTCATGAGATCCCTCTCCTCCAATAGCACCATTGTCTGCTTGAACAGCTCGGAAATTTAAACCAATTTTTTTAAAAATAGCATTATAAGTTTCATACATTAGCTTATATGTTTTTTTTAAAGAATCTATATCAGAATGAAAGGAATATGCATCTTTCATTAAAAATTCCCTAGCACGCATTACTCCAAATCTTGGACGTATTTCGTCACGAAACTTCATCTGAATTTGATAAAAATTCTTAGGTAATTGTTTATAGCTGTTTAATTCATTTCTAACAATATCGGTAATAACTTCTTCATGAGTTGGTCCAAAACAAAATGGTCGATCATGCCTGTCATTAATCTTAAGCATTTGCGGGCCAAAAACATCCCAACGCCCGCTTTCCTGCCAAAGTTCAGCAGGCTGTATTGCTGGCATAAGAAGCTCTACCCCGCCCACTTCATTCATTTCAATGCGAATTATATTCTCTATTTTTTTTAAAATTCTCAAACCCATTGGCATCCAAGTATAAAGACCAGAACCAAGTCGCTTTATTAGTCCAGCACGGATCATTAGCTGATGACTTATTAGCTCTGCATCAGAAGGCGCCTCCTTGAATGTTGATATATAAAATTTAGATGCTTTCATTTTTTGAATGGATTTTATTAGTTAATGATTGAATATCATGCCACAAAATTTCTTTACTTATTGGATTTTTAATCATTTCAGTTATTGATGTTTTCGAGCCAAAAATATCTGAAGAATCCCATTGTTTTAATAATAAATCCCCCAAGCTACAATTTTTATCAGCCAACAGAAGTACAAATTTTGGTTTTCTTTTTAAGGCAACTAAATCAGATAAGTCACATAGTTTAAATTTTTCTGTTTTTTTATCCGAAATCGAGATCAAATAATTACAAATATTTTCAAACAATTTTTGCTTACTTAATTTTTCTTTATTATTAGTTAGCGCAATAAAAAAAACTGGGTCCTTATCAAAAATCAATTCCTGAAAAAAACAGATACCATTTTTTAGGTTGTTGTTATCTAACCTCTCTTTCCAAATGGGAAGAAGGCCAAGTTCCTTAAATATAAGGGAGTATTCTACATTATCTATCATAATTCAGATCCCATTAAAATTCCATTTTCCCAGCCTGTGTTATTTTTATAATAATTATTTCTAATACCTAATTCATTGAAACCGTTTTTTTCATAAAGCCTAATTGCTTTTTTATTTGAGGATCTTACTTCTAAAAAAATATTTACAATATCTGCATCAACACATATTTTTTTTAAATGAGTTATTAAATAATGGCCATAACCATTATTTTGAAAATCGCTATGTATCGCAATATTTAATAACTGGCATTCATCAGCTGCAAGTAATGCAACATAATATCCAACTAATTTATTTTCAATAAAAAAAACTTTAAATAAATTTTGTGCTGTTAATGCATCTTCAAAGTTCTTTAATGACCATGGGCTCAACTGAACCTTATTCTCTATAACAATAACTTCTGTTAAATAAGTAAATTTTGCTTCTTTTTCAATGAGTTTCGGTGGCAATATCTATTGCCCCTCTCGCCGTTCAATAATGGTGTCAGCAACCTTATTTCTAATATAACTAGGTGATGAATTTACAAGATCAAAATCTTTTAAAAATCTATCTTGAGATAATTTAGCAATCACTCCAGCAAGAGCGTAATTTTTTTTATCATAAGAAGGGTTTAAATGGCCATAAATCTCTTTTAATTTGTTAATGTAAAGATTTACACCGGAACCAATAATAATCGGATTGCTTAATTGGTAATCGGGAAGATTATTTGGGTCATAAACCCCCATTTCACCCCTCTTCGTAATTTTAAAATTTTGTGCTTCAAAAGCACCCAAATACATTTGTTTCATTCTTGCATCAATACAACTTATGGTACTTTTATTAGGATTTAACGCTGCTAATGCCTCCAATGTATTGACACCATTAATTGGAACCTTCTTTGCAAATGCAATACCATATGCTATTCCACATGCAACCCTTACTCCGCTGAAAGAACCAGGCCCTGAACCAAATGCAATGCCTTTAATATTCTCAAAAGTGAGGCCCAATGTTTTGAGAAGAGTTTGAATTTCAATAATCATCCTCTCTGATTGAGTTTTGTTAGCCTCGAATTCTCTTATCTCTAATAATTTATTATTTAAGATTGCAATTGAAAATACTGGTCCAGATGTGTCAAGAGATAAAATCATATGATATTAATTATAAACTTTTTAAAAAATTCGTAACATCTATTTCTTGCCTTGTTCTTTTAAAAGAAGGAAGACTTTTCCAAATTCTTTTTCCATAGGGTTTATCAATAATACGAGAATCACAAATCATTAAAACACCCTTGTCAACTTCATCTCTTATTAATCTACCAGCTCCCTGCTTTAACGAAATAATAGCCTGTGGTAATTGAAACGTCATAAATGGATTTTCTCCCAAACTTTTAAGGCGATTAATTTTTGACTCGAAAACAGGGTCCCCAGGTGATTGGAACGGTAATTTATCAATAATAACTAAAGATAATGAGGAGCCTCTTACATCAATACCTTCCCAAAAACTCATAGAACCAATAAGAACTGCATTTCCGTAAGATTTAAAACGATCAATTAATACTTTTTTTGAATCCTCTCCTTGCGTCAAAATAGGCAGCTCTACCTCTTGCTCATTAAATATATCTTTTAATAACGCCGAAATTTCCCTCATTGCTTTAAGGCTGGTTGATAAAATAAATGTTCTTCCATTAGCCGCATTAATCAACGGAAATATTTTTTTGATCAATGTTAAATTAAAAAGATTGGAGTTAGGGTCAGGCATATTGTTTGGGACATATAGACAAGCATTATCTTTAAAATTAAATGGGCTATCTAATTTTTTTGTAGTCGTATCATTTAAACCTAATGAATTTTGGAAAAAGTCAAAGTTATCATTAACTGCTAATGTTGCTGAGGTAAATATCCAAGAAATTTTGTTTTTATTCCTAAACTTTTCAAAACTCTCTGAAACAGAAAAGGGTGTCATATTAAACTGAACAGATTTTGAAAAAATATCAAGCCAATAAACAAAATCATTATTTTTTTCTGTAAGCCAAGGACTTATTTTTTCTCTTAAATTTATATATCGTTCAAGTATTTTTTTTTGCTCGGGACTTTGGTCATCTAATAATGTAAAAATTTTATCTAATTTAATAAGATTATCATTAATTAAATTGAGATGAGCTGCGAATTCATGTTTATTTTCAATCTTTTCGTAAATAATACGATTATTACTTATTGGGAAAAAATTCCTTAAATTCTTAATTTCATCGAGTACAACAGATGATATTGCCAATAACTTTTTTTTATTTTTTCCTAATTTATCAAAAATAGATTGTGTATCTTGCATTAAATAAAATATTTCATTAGTCGAAAAATTATTACCAAAAAAAATTGAGGCTATATCTGGGACTTGATGAGCCTCATCAAAAACTACAGTGTTTGCTTTAGGAAGAATTTCGGAGATATCTTCATCTTTAAGAACAAAGTCAGCAAAAAATAAATGGTGATTAACAATTACAACCTCTGAACTAAGAGCTGCTTTTCTTGCTTTAAGGAAAAAACAGCTTTTAGAAAACTCACATGACTGTCCTAAACAATGATCAGCGGTCGAGGTTACCATGGGCCATATTGTTGAAAATTCAGGTACATCATGAACCTCGGATATTTCACCCGTTTTGGAATGATCAGCAAACAGTTTAATTTTTTCTAAATATACCCCATCTTCTTTATTCAAAAACTGCCCACTTATTAATGAATCTTCCATTTTTAATTGGCAGATATAATTAGATCTTCCTTTAAGTAAATCAACCTTTACTGGAATATTTAGTGCTTCTCGAATCTTTGGAATATCCTTATTATAAAGCTGGTCTTGAAGATTTTTAGTAGCTGTAGAAATAATAACAGTTTCCCCCTTAACTAGTGCGGGTGCTAGATATGCAAAAGTCTTCCCAATACCAGTTCCTGCCTCCACCACAAGAGAATTTTGATTGTGAATTGCTTCGTCCACTAAATTTGACATTGCAACTTGCCCAGGCCTAATTTGATAGCCAGATATAACCTTACTTAAAGGTCCATCCTTGCTAAAAAAAACATCCATTGGAAATTTATTCATGTTTTTTAATTATATCGTTGTGTCCAAGAGACCTATCTGGATCTATTAAGTCTCTTATTCTCATTTTTATTTCTTTTATTTCTACAAATTTTCCTTCGGTAGTTCTGGAAAAAATAACTTGATCATTACACCATATTTCAAATCTTCCGCCATCACTTGGAACTAATGTCAATGAATTTATGTCCTTAGAGAACGTAATAAAAATTTCTTGTGCCATCCATGTGGATCTTGTAAGCCATCCGCATTGGGTACAAAAAACAATTTTAATTACATTTTGCTTGGTCTTCATAGTTTTATGAGTTAAATTCGTAGTATAGTTCGAAAATTATATTAGATTCATTCAATGTGTAGTTTGAGCTTAATTATTTTAATATTTAAAAAGAAGAATAAAACATGCATTCAAAATTAGAAAAAATTACCCTTATATTTATTGGATCATTCCTTGGCATACTTATTAGCTTTAACTTACCAGTGTTTGCAGACAAAACCAAGTCCCCTAACCTTCCAATAGAGGACCTTAGAACTTTTGCCGAGGTTTTTGGAAAAATTAAAACAGACTACGTTGAAACAGTTGAAGATAAAAAACTTATAAATGAAGCTCTGAGCGGAATGCTTTCTGGTTTAGATCCACATTCTACTTTCTTAGATCTTGATCATTTCAAGGATTTACAACAAGGTACTTCTGGTGAGTTCGGTGGTCTTGGTATAGAAGTTGGTATGGAGGATGGTTTTGTCAAAGTTATTTCACCTATCGAAGATACACCCGCCTACCATGCTGGATTAAAGAGCGGCGATTTAATTATGAAATTAGATGAAACGATGGTTAAGGGTCTGGACTTAAATGAAGCAGTTAAATTAATGCGAGGTAAACCTGGCACTCCAATAAACCTTCAAGTTTTGCGCGAAGGAGTTGATGTACCCCTTAATATTAAGATAGTTAGAGCGCAAATTAAAACAAAAAGTGTAAAATCAAAAATAATAGAGCCTAATTATGGTTATGTTAGGGTTACTCAATTTCAAGAAAGAACTGGTGAAGATCTTGCAAATGCCCTACAAAAGCTTAGCAAAGAAAATAAACATCCACTTAATGGACTTATATTAGACATGAGGAATAATCCTGGTGGCCTCCTAAATTCTGCAGTTGCTGTTTCAGCAGCTTTCTTAGAAGAAGGAGATCTTGTAGTTTATACTGAAGGTAGAGCTGCAGACTCAAAAATGCATTTAACTACTGTCCCCGAAAACTTTATACGTAACAATCCCCAAAAGAATAATTATATTAAAAATCTACCTAAATACTATAAAGATACCCCTCTAGTGGTTATTGTAAATAATGGTTCTGCGTCTGCTTCTGAAATTGTTGCAGGGGCATTACAAGATCACAAAAGAGCGCTTGTAGTTGGAACTAAAAGTTTTGGTAAAGGGTCTGTCCAAAGCATACTGCCAATGGCAAATGGAACTGCCATAAAATTAACCACTGCAAGGTATTTCACTCCTAATGGAAGGTCTATTCAAGCAAAAGGAATTGATCCAGATATTGTAATAGAGGATGGAAACGAAAATATTCCTGTACTGCGTGAAGCGGACTTAACTAACCGTTTATCTAATCCAGATGAAG
>CEOO01044311.1_pt1 | contig 56023 bp, 50 predicted proteins | sample 530321 | NCBI WGS metagenome assembly CEOO01 (sample SAMEA2619927, study PRJEB7988) | marine metagenome | biome: marine biome (ENVO:00000447); feature: surface water layer (ENVO:00002042); material: "saline water (ENVO:00002010), including plankton (ENVO:xxxxxxxx)" | depth 5 m
AAAACAAGGGGTCGGCAGTTCGATTCTGCCTCTGGCCACAATAAACACAGGCTCTATTGGTCTTCACAAATAAACTTGTTAAAACCGCACACATTTTGTAGAACATCTTGAGTAAGTTGAGAAATTTGAGCAAATTAAAATATAAATACGATGAATAAAAATTGTTAAGGGAATATTTTAGATATTTGTATAATCTAATTAATATTTAAATTTTATGTTTTTAGTAAAGCTTAAAAAGTTTCGATTTAAGACATTGGGTGTTTTCTTAGTTGTTTTATTTTTTATTCTTGGCAATTTTATTATTAGTTCAGATTCAATATATATATCTTTTTTAAGTACTGAACAAAAAGATTTTGTAAAAAAATATCTTTTTCCTTACAATACTATTTCGCTTCTAGAACAGACTGTAATTGAACAAGCTCAAGACAACTTATCTAATAACATTGAGAGTAATCTAGAAATTCAAGATCTTAAAAATACAATAAACCATCTCTCGACAAGACTAGAGTTAGAAAAAAAAGAATCTGGAAGTGATATTGAAATAAATAAAACAATTATTAATTTATCGAATGATTTAATTTTGGAAAAGTTTCAGTTAGTCTCAGGATTTTATTCCGGAATTAACAACGATTATCCTGGTTCTGGTTTTATTGATTTTCATAAAGATAACATTATTATTTTGTCTTCTCGTGGTTTGTTAGCATACAAACAAAGCCCTATTGACAACCAAGAAAGTTTTAAACAAATAAGTTCAAATATCAACGACTTTATAGGTCTGGATCAATTTGACAAAAACAAATGGTTTTCTATAAAAGATATACTAATTTTTAACAATCAAATTTTTGTATCTTATACCGAGGAAATTAAGAATGACTGTTGGAATACAAGTATTGTATCTGCAGACATGCATTACAAAAAGATTAAATTTACAGAATTATTTTCATCTGAAGACTGTGTCAATTCAATTAACAATATTGATAATGAATTTAATGCACATCAATCAGGTGGAAGAATAATCTCATTAGACGATAATCATATCTTATTTTCTATGGGAGAGTATAGAAGTAGACACCTTGCTCAAAATGAAAAAAGTGTGAATGGAAAAATAATCAAATTAAATATTTTAAACAGAAGTTATGAAATTATTTCTATGGGACATAGAAATCCACAGGGTATGTATTTTGACAAAAGTAAAAATATTATTTTAGAAACTGAGCATGGTCCACAAGGTGGCGATGAAATAAATATTATTGAAATAAGCAAAATTAATCGAGATGAAGTTCTAAATTATGGATGGCCAATTTCATCAGCTGGAGAACATTATGGTGGAAAGACTGAAGATAATAAACCAAAATATGAAAAATATCCGCTACACAATTCACATAGTGAGTATGGGTTTATCGATCCTATAAAATCGTTTACTCCCGGAATTGGTATCTCAGAAATTGTAAAAATTGGAGAAAACAAATATGCGGTCAGTTCTTTAAAAGATAAATCCATCTATATATTTGAATTAGATGAAAAAAGTTTTTTGATTAATTTAATGAGAGTAGAAGTGCAAGAAAGAATTAGAGATTTAGTATTCAAAAATAGTAGAATATATTTGTTTTTGGAAGATACAGCTTCCATAGGAGTAATTAATTTAAAGAATATGAAAGGATAAATGAGCAGTCCGATTCTGCCTTTGGTCAAAATGAAAGAAGCAAACTATCCAGCAAATTATAAGCTAACAAATTTATCAAAAAAAGGCCTAATAAATTATCTTATGAGGAAGCCTCATATTTATATTGGAAAAAAATATAAAAGTTTTAACGGAAATGTTATTGAATTTGGATGTGGTGATGGAAATAATATAAACTATTTTAAATCTTACAATACTTATACATTTTCTGATTACACATTTAATAGGTTCAATGAAAAAAACCTTCAAAAACAAAATACTTACAAAGTACAATTTGACTTAATAAATGATTCTTATGATAAAGTACGAAACAAGTACGATTTGTTTCTACTATTTCACACTCTTGAGCATATAATTTCTCCACACGAATGTTTAGAAAATCTCTACAACTCACTTAAACCAGGTGGAACTATCGAACTGATACAACCCAATGACCCAGGTTTTACTTGGAATTTAGGAGAGTGGTTTGGTTCATTTAAGAGTAATATAGATAAAAAAACATTTTATTACCATAATGCAAGAGAGCATGTAAATTCAATAAAAAACCTAGATAGATTAATAAAGTATTACTTTGAAAATTTAACAATTAAATATTATCCACCACAATTTAATATTTTAAATTTAGAATTATTTAGAATTTATACAATAAAAAAACCCAAACCTAATTTAAATTAACTTAGATCAAACGGTTAATTCAACCTGAAAAATTAGGAATTGGTAATTTGATTCTAACTTGTTAACTAAAGAATCGTATGGTTCTAATTTGTTCCTATTGACTTAATTTCTTTAGTTTCTTTATTCTTCGTGACAAAATATAAGGAAAGACCAAATTTAGGGTTTATTTTTATCTTAAGCAGCAAAGCCTCTAAAGATGCAATAAAAAAAAGAATAGAATTCAAAATTTTACTAGTGTCATTTAATGTCGTTGGATTCGTAAATTTAAGCTGTAAGTATCGAACTGGCAAAAGAATATAATTCATACCGTATTTTTCAATAATTGTAAAATATTGACCTACTTCGGATTTAACTGTTTTCCAATTATATCTTTTAACATGGTGAAGTTCTTCGTCATGTGAGCTCCAAAGAGAATTGTACGCTGGAACAGAGAACACAACTATTCCAGTTTCTTTAATTAAGTCATTTATTTCGTATAAAAATTTATTTGTATCTTCAATGTGCTCTAAAACATCAAGAAGAACTATTAGGTCATAAGAGTTTTTATTTTTTATTTCGTCAAAACTACAAAAAATTGCGTTTTTGTTTAAAGCATTTGTATCTAATAAATAATTAACGAATTCCTTCTCAACCTCTAGTACTGAAACATTGCCAAATTCTTTTAATAAATTAAGGTTATTTCCTTTTCCTGGCCCTATTTCAAGAATGTTTAAATTATTTTTAAATAGATGCTTTTTTAATATAAATCTCAAATAATTTTTTTTTGATCTATACCACCACCAATTAAAATCATCTTCTAATGGTATAGCTTTTGACATAAAATAATAATAATAATAATTAAATTAATGTATCAAATAAATTTTATAATATAAACATAAATGAATTTAAAAAAAAATAAAGTTGAATTTATACTTTTATCAGTCTTAATTATTTTCTTTTTTCACCAATCATTAAATATTTTTATTGGTGGTAATACGTATGACGAGCTTTTTCTCATTTACGAAAGTGGAAATATTTATAATAAAGTTATTTTATTTTTTACGGATAATTCAAACCCTAAGCTTCTAGAGATTGGTGTTAATGAATACTATGGTTTTTTAGTCATTTTACCAATTTATATTCTTTCAAATTCAAGTAAAGTTAACTCTTTTCTAAATAATTTTTATTCTTTTTTTGATGGTTTGTATGGAACTAATCCAGATGAAATAATTTATCAAAACATGCATATTTTTTTAACAGTATATGTTGTAATAATGTTGTATTTCATTTTTAGAAAATTAAAGTTTTTTTATCAAGCAGAAGTATCTTTGCTCATTATTGTTTTTCTAATTTTCTATCCAAGCTTTAGTGGTCAGTCAATGTTTAACATAAAGGATCTTCCATATGCACTACAATTATTTTTGGCAACAATTTACTTAGCAGAATTTAATTCAAAATTAGTAAACGAAAATGAAATAAATAAATTAGATGTCTTATTAGTAGGGTTGAATGTTGGATTAGCATGTTTAATTAGAATAAATGCCTATCCATTTATTGGTCTAGTTTCAGTCTTCTACCTGTATAAAACTAATAAAAATATAATTAAAAATTTTTTAATTAAAAATACTTCTGTTTTTTTAGTTTCAATAATATTTCTTTTTTTAGGAACTCCATCTTCATGGAAATCACCATTAACTTGGGCAAGAGACGCTTTAATTCATCAACTTACATACAGTTGGAGTGGCTACACTTTAACTAATGGACAATTTATTGAAGCCAGCAACATAGATTCAACTTATCTTGTGCAATGGTTATTTTTTAGAACCCCAATTAATTATATTGTTGGCGTTTTAGTTCTCTCACTTTTTTTTATTACCAGAAGAACAAGTAATGAATTCACAAATTATTCATTTTATTTTTTTGTAGTTGTAAATATACTTTTTATTCTTTTTAGGCCTTCAGCTTACGATGGAATAAGACAGTTTTTGTTTCTTCTTCCTTTTGTAGTTGTAATGTTTGTTAATAGTATATTTTTAATAAGTAAAAAGAAAAAAACTTTAGTTACTTTATTTATTGTCAGTCTTTTCTATGTTTGCTACAGCCAGTACGGTTTAGGTCCATATAAATATATTTATTTAAATGAATTTGTTAACACACAATCAATTGACAGATATTGTGAAAAGATTGATGGATGTGGGGATTGGCCTACAGATTATTATGCATATTCAGGAAAAGAGCTAGCAATAAAAATTGATTCTTTAGATGTCGATATAGTTCTAATTTGTAAACCACCACAGGCTGTAACTTCATATATTAAAAGTGATACAAAAGTTTATAGATCAATTCAAGAAATTAAAAACGAAAATATCAATACTTTTTTTGTGACTACTTTTCAAAGACCCAGACCTTTCAACGATTCATGTAGATTTGACATTAATGAGGTAGACTACAATTGCTATTTAGTAGACAGTCAATCAACTAAATTAAGAGGCCAAAGTATAAACCTGAGCTATTTGAGCAAGTGTAGTGTAAATTACTAAATTGCATTAATTTTTCTTAAATCAAAATTTTTTAGCATTAGAGTTAATTTAGTATGAACAATTACATTACAAAAATTAAAGTTTTTTATAAAGATTTAGTAGATGTTTCAAGATTAACAAAAACTAAAAATAAAAAAATTAAAATAATTTTCTTAGCTATGACTATCAATGTAATGGTGGCTTTGGATATTATAATTATTTTATTTTTTTCAAACTTTTTTTCCGATGAAGTAAGTTTTACAAATCCAGTACTTGAATACATACTATCTTATGAAAAATTACTACCAATTTATATTCTTTTAAGGTTTTTTCTAATTTATTTAGAAAAAATTATTACAACAAATTTACAAATTGATATAGAAAACAATTTAAGGATATATTTAATCCAAGAAGTTTTTAAAAGAGGTAATGTTTCGATATCAGATGCATATTTTTATATAAACACATTAAGCTCTCAAGTTGGAGGTTTCTATTCAAATCTAGCTTCTTTTTTTGGCAGTTTAATTCAGATTTTAGCATTTTCGATTTATCTACTTTCAACAAATTTTGAAGCCGTTCTTATTTTTTCTGTAGGTACCTTAATTTTGTTCGTTCCAACTTTATATCTTACAAAACTTGGAAGAAGATTTGCCCACAAAGCTTATATTTATGGTCAAGACATAAGCTCTGAAATAGAAAAGATTTTAGATAATTTATTCCTAATAAAAATCCTAAAGAGAACAAATGAAGAAATATCTCATTACTCAAAAAGTTTAAAAATGTTTTATCAGGCAAGATTAAACGATATAAAAGCGGGTACTGCTAGTTCAATAATGCCCAATTTTTTTACATTGTTTTTTCTATCAATTCTTCTGATATTTTTTGATTTCATAAAATATTTATCTTTAGACTTCGTAGGAATACTACTAAGGCTATTTCAATCACTAGGAATTTTTAATAGAAATATTCATACTGTGTCTTCATTCCATGTTTACTTAGATAAGCTCTATCAAATTGAAAAAAATAAAGAAGCAGTGACTTCTGGTAATTTTGTAATATCTGAAGACTTGGATAAAGACATTGCAATCAAATTTACTGGAGTCGATTTTAAATACTTAGGTTCAGATAAATTTTTATTTCAAAATACAGATATAGACATATATAAAAACAAGCATACAATTATCACAGGCCCTAATGGATCTGGAAAAAGTACATTAATCGGTTTATTAAGTGGTATATTTTTTCCAACAAATGGAAAAGTTGAAGTGTATTCAAAAAAAGTTGGGTACGTTAGTGCAACACCGTTAATAATAAATTCAAACTTAAAAGAAAATATTTTATATGGTTCGAATATTGATTTAGACGATAAAGACATGATTAATTACCTTAAAGAATTTGAAGTCTACTCAGATGGTAATTCTTATGATTTAGAAAAAGCTATAAGTAATAAAACACTCTCAACAGGACAAATGCAAAAAATTTCTTTCATTCGTGCCTTGGCATCACAATGTGAAATATTAATACTTGATGAGTCTATGTCTAATTTAGATATAAAAACAAAAACAATGATTTATCAGATTCTAAATAAAAGAAATCTTACGATTATAAACTCGACCCATAACGTAGATGAAATTCCTAAATTCGATTATCATATTTCTATAGAGAAAAACGGTGATATAAGTATTCCTAAATATTTATTGAATTAGGCTATTAATCAAACGCATTTCATTGTTAAGAACAGTTTCAATCGAAAATTTATTTTTAATAGTTGCAACAGCATTATTTGATATCTCATTTAGTAAGTTTTCATTTAGGTTTTCGAATAAATTTAACAAATTATCTGTCGGTTCAAATAAAAAACCGTTGATACCATTTGTAATGATTTCTCTGTTGTTCAAGTTGTTTACAGCAAACACAACGCACCCTGCTCCCATCGCTTCTAAAATTACTTTAGAATTCCCCTCAAATAAGGATGTTGATAAAAAGAATTTATAATCAGAATATTTTTTAAGTAAGTAATCATTTTGTAAGTTTCCCAATAATTCTATTTTTGTATTATTTCTTAAAGATAGATTTAAAACCTCATCTTTTAAAGATCCCGAACCTACAATATCAAATTCAAAATCAGAATTAGAAAAATCTTTAATAACCTTTTGATAATTTTTTTGATTTTCAAGCCTTCCAACCATAAGAATTGCTTTTTCACATCTTTCGTTCCAAGTTTTTAATGGAGTATTTTCAACCCAATTTGGATTTACAATAATTTTATTTTTAAAAAATAAATAATATTTATCCAAGAAATTTTTATCACTAGCGCTGGAAACAATATAATAATTTGAAAGAGATAAGCTAATTTGTGTAAGAAGATAATATATTATAACTTTAAGTTTTGATTTTTTTTCTTTGAGTAAGAAAACAACTTTATCAAAACCGGTTCTCAAAATTAAAGGTTTCGACAATAAAATTCTTAAAACTAGACCAACCCAACCGCCAGAAAGCTGATTTGTTTTTATCAGGTCTATATTATGAAATTTAGCTTTATATTTAAAACAGAAAAATATAGACTTTATAATTCGAATTAATTTTGACTTTGAATATTTAATATTCTCATATATGGGAATTATTTCAATATGTTCAAGTTTTTCCTTGAACATCAAATCATTATTATTACCAAATGTAAGAAAAGTAGTACTTATTCCATATTTTTCATACAGAACTTTGTATGGGTAGGTCTCTCTGCTAAGCAAACCAGATTCGTCCCACGACTGTAAAGAAACGTCAAAAGTAAATATTAATAATAAATTCAATAATTTAATTTTAATCGAGTAACTTGACTTATAAATTTAAAAAAACGACTACTCTTTTTTTGTGAAGAAAATATTGCTTATCCATACAAAATATCAAAACACTGGTGGTGAAGACATAGCAGTAGATAATGAGATAAATTTATTAGAAAAAGAGTATGAGGTTTTGTCATTAAAATTAGAAAACTCTTTTAGGATAATTTTTTTAAATTTAATTGGCATGAACTACAACAAAAAGAAAATCAATGACCTAATTGAACAGCATCAACCTGATATTATTTATTTTCAGAATACCTGGTTCTCAATACCAAGTTCCTATATTCGATTACTTTCTAAAAAAAATCATGACGTGAGAATTAAACTTCATAATTTTAGATATATTTGTTGTAGTTCATACTTATTGAAGAATCATGTCTTTAATACTGAATCATGCGGGGCTTGTGGTATAGAAAATAAAAAGTATAATTTTTTCAATAAATATTTTCAAGAATCTTATTTAAAGTCAATATATTCAATTTACTTTCATAGAAAATTTTTCGACCTACTCAAAAATGCAAATATAAAAATATATGTTTTAACAAATTTTCATAAAATTTTTCTTATTAATAAAGGTATAGATCATAAGAAAATTACTGTTTTTCATAACTATCTTCCAGAAACCAAGGTTAATTCAATTTTAAATGATGAAGATTTTATATTATATGCTGGAAGGATATCAAAAGAAAAAGGAATAATTGAGTTATTAGAGTCTTTTAATAAGTCAAATGTGGAAAACTTAAATTTAAAGATCATTGGCTCGGGTCCTCTTTTAGATTATGTAAAAAAAATTTATAGCTCAAATAAAATTAAATTTTATGGAGCCTTGGATAATAAAGAAGTATTGAATTATATAAACGATGCAAAAGCTGTGATAACTGCAACAAAAATGTATGAAGGGCAACCTAACCTATTATGTGAATCTTCTTTGCTTGGTAAAGTATCCATATTTCCAAATGCCGGAGGAATCAAAGAATTCTTTCCCCCGGATTCAAGTTTCATGTATGAACAGTTTCATTATGACCAACTTGTAGAAAAAATAATATCTTTAAAGGACAATGTAAACCTTGTCTCAGAGGGAATTAAAAATAAAAAATTTGCCACCGAAATTTTATCAACTGACAAGTTAATTAAAAATTTTCAAGAGAGTAAATAAAAAACATCTTTAGTCAGATTCTTTAAGTATCATTTTATTAAGTGAAGATTTATTTAAACAAAGCGGGTGAAAACTGGATAGTTGATAGATTTTATTCAGAATGGAATTATTTCAATTCATCTACAGTAACTAAATTTATTTTTAATTCTGATATTATTTGGTTAATAGCACCATGGACATGGAAAAAGATACATAGAAAAAATTTGTCTCGAAAAAAAGTTGTTTGCACTATTCACCATATAGATGAATCTAAGTTCGATGAAAAACAAAAAAAAGAATTCTATGAAAGAGATAAATATGTTAATTTTTATCATGTAATTTCTGAAAAAACATACAAACAATTAGTTAAATTAACAGATAAAAAAATTTTTGTAATTCCTTTTTGGGTCAATCAAAACATATGGTTTCAATTAGATAACAAGGCATTATTAAGAAAAAAATATAATATTGATGAAAAATCTTTTTTAGTAGGTTCGTTCCAAAGGGATACAGAGGGTCATGATTTGAAAAGCCCTAAGCTTTCTAAGGGGCCAGACCAGTTTTTAAAGATAGTAAAGCAACTTCAAGATGAAAAAAAAGATTTAATGGTACTGTTAAGTGGTAAAAGAAGGCAATTCTTAATTTCTGAATTAGATAAACACAAAATACCTTTTTATTATCTTGAAATGACAAATTACAAAACTTTAAACGAACTATACAACATTCTCGATCTTTATATAGTTGCATCTAGAGTAGAAGGTGGGCCGCAGTCAATTCTTGAAGCTGCTGCAACCAAAACGCCATTAATTTCAACAAATGTTGGAATTGCTGAAGAAATATTAAATAGTAGTTCAATATACGATATGGAAAATTATATGGAAGCAAAACCGGATACTGAATATTCTTATAGAAATGTTAAACAGTATTTTGTCCCAGAAGGTTTTATAAGTTTTTACGATATGTTTGAGTTTATAAATGAAAATTAGCATAGGATCAAAAATTATAGAGGGACCTTGGGGAGGAGGTAACTTATTTGTCATTAATCTAAAAAATTATCTAATTTCTAATGGTCATGAAGTTGTGCATCATCTTGAAGATGATGATATAGACATTATCCTCATGACATCACCAAACCATAAAGCAGAATCTTCGTCTTATGGGTATAGAGATGTATATAAATACATAAAAAAAATAAAAAGAGATTCTATTGTTGTACACCGAATAAATGAATGTGATGAAAGAAAGGGTACTAAAAATGTAAATGAATTTATATTAAATTCAAATAAGGTTGCTGATGCAACTATATTTGTAAGCAGCTGGATTGAAAGCTTGTATTTAAATCAAGGTTTTAAATCTGAAAACTCAAGGGTTATTTTATCTGGTTCGGATAAGAATATATTTAATCAAGTCAATCAAAGCATTTGGGATAAAAAAAGTCAATTAAAAATTGTTACTCATCATTGGGGAAATAACTGGAATAAAGGTTTTGAAATATATTCAAAATTAGACAACATGATTTACAATAACGAAATTAATCTAGATGTTAAATTTACTTATATTGGTAATGTTCCAAAAAATTTTAAATTTAAAAAAACAACTCTTTTAAGTCCTTTATCAGGCGTTGATCTTGCAAAGAAGTTAAAAAACAATCATATTTATTTAACAGCTTCACTATTTGAACCGTCTGGCAATCACCATATAGAAGGTGCGCAATGTGGTCTCCCAGTATTGTTTATAAATAGTGGTGGATTGCCAGAATACTGTAATGGCTATGGGGTTATGTTTGATAATGGTGATTTCATTAATAAGCTTGAATATCTAACAGAAAATTATGAAAAATATTTAAACAAAGTAAGAGAATATCCAAGAAATTCTGAGACTATGTCAAAAGATTATTTAGACTATTTTGAAGAGTTGCTTAACAATAAAAACCAAATTATAGAAAAAAGAAACAACATAAAATTAAAAAGGTTCATAAAAATTTAAGCCATGAAAAATAATTTATTTAATACTAAATTTACAAAGATATTTTCAATAATCTATTTTTTGCTTATTATTTTTGTAATGTTATTTGGGAGAACTTTTACGGGGCTTTATGTGTTTAATTTAAGGCTTGGCGAAGTAATTATTGCTTTATGTTTTTTACTTAGTTCCTTTCTTTTGTTTTATAATAAAAAAATATTCAATCAATCACAATTATTGTTAGTTCACAAAATGATTGTCATAATGTTTTTTTTAAATGTAACAATTTCATCAGGAAGTTTATTGAGCACATACACTTATAAAACTAGTTCCTATATTTGGACTTTAATATTCTTATATCTTGGTAGTCACTTTTTTCACTATCTAGAAAATGATAACTTCGGAATAGAAAAAATTATATGGGCTTTACCATTTGCGTATATTTTTAGTTCAATATATTATCCAAAATTTTTGCAAAATTATTTTGTAAAATATTCCGACACACTAGATTTTTTAAAAGCATCAGATTTACTTTTACTGTATACAGTTACAAATTTTTATTTATTTATCAAAAGAGATAATAAATTTTCTTTCTCTTATTTGATACTAAGCTCTGCTGTATTGTTTCCCTATTTATCATTTAAGAGCAAAGGCTCTATACTTCCTGCAGTTTTATTCTTATTGCTTATTTTTTACTACTACCGTTTCTTTTTTGTAAAAAATATAAAATTTGTCCTATTAACACTAATCGTTGGTTCTATGCTTTTTATATTTTCTTCTTTAAGAACATTTGGGTCATTCAATAATATTTCGTATGAGGTGTTTTTTACTGAGTATTCTGAAGATTCTCCAATGCATGAAAGATTTACAAATTTTCAGAGTATTTCGAAAACCCAACCAGAGCGCTACTCAGACCTTGAAAGCAACTCTTCTTCTGAATCTGAAAACAATATGTCAAATTCACCTTCCCAAATCGATCAGGTGATATATGAAAATGTAAACCAGTTTTGGATCTTTACACTTGCAGACGGCCGCTTATATTCAAGAGAGACCAATATAGATTATAGATTACAAATTTGGCAAGATGTTTTATTTGACCTCAACTTCCAGGATAAGATTCTTACTGGCTATGCTTATAATGAAATTATTCCAGCCATGACACCAAGAGAAAGACAAGGTTGGGATGGTTCCAATGAAAACGTTCACAACTATCTTGTAAACATTTTTGCAAGAGGAGGGTTAATTCAACTTACTCTTTTTTTGATTTTATATTATTACTTGATCAAGGAGTGGTACTTAAAAAATAAAAATTTTCAGATAATAGTTTTTATACTTCCTATATTTCTAACTTCATTATTTGACGTTTCAATGGAAAGTGTAAGATATCCATTTATATACTTTACCTTTTTAGGCTATTTTTTAAGTACTAAAAATTTGCAAAAGTAATTTAAAATAAAAGTTATTATTCGATTAGAGAAATTATGAAAAAAGCTTTCATCACCGGTATTACTGGACAGGACGGTTATTACCTGACAAAACTTTTGTTAAAAAAAGGTTATTCGGTTCATGGAACTATACGAAGATCCTCATCTATAAACACAAAAAGAATTGACCCATTAATATCAGAATATTCTAAAAGTGGAATGCTAAATTTATATTATTCTGATCTCACTGATTCTTCTTCATTAAATAATCTTATTAACTCAATAGAACCAGATGAAATATATAATCTAGCTGCTCAATCACATGTTATGGTTTCATTTAAAAACCCAATTTATACATCCCAAACAGGCTTGATGGGGACCTTATCCCTACTTGAAGCAGTTAAAAATACAAATAAGAAAATAAAATTTTACCAAGCATCATCTTCAGAAATGTATGGTGGGGCAGATGCTGAAAAATTAAATGAAATGTCAAATTTTGAACCTAAAAGCCCTTACGCGGCTTCAAAAGTATTTTCACATCATGTTACAAAGCTTTACAGAGAATCATATGATTTATTTTGCACTAATGGAATATTGTTTAATCATGAATCTCCATACAGAGGTGAAACATTTGTGACAAGAAAAATTACAAAAGCTGTCGGAAGAATACATGCTGGCATTCAAAACCAACTCACATTAGGAAATTTAGATGCTTATAGAGATTGGGGTTTTGCTGGAGATTACGTCGAAGGCATGTGGATGATGATGCAGCACGACAAACCTGATGATTGGGTTTTAGCAACTGGGGAGACACATACTGTAAGAGAATTTGCAGAAGCAGCTTTTAAAGAAGTAGGACTTGACTATCAAGAATTTGTTCAAATATCAGAAAAGTATTTTAGACCAAATGAAGTCAATCATCTTTTAGGTGATTATTCGAAGGCTGAAAAAATTCTTGGATGGGAGCCTAAAACTTCATTCAATGACTTAGTAAAAATGATGGTTGAACATGACATCGAAGAAGCACAAAGAGAAAAAGTACTGATTGATAACAATTTACTAAACCCAACATGGGAAAACCCTAGTTAAACTATATTATTTTTAAACCAATCATAAGTTTTAATTAATCCAGGTTCAAGTTCTGTGCTATGCCTCCAACCAAGACTATTTATAAGTGAGCAGTCTAATAATTTTCTGGGATTTCCATCCGGCATCGAGGTATTAAACTCTAAAATACCTTTATATCCTATTACATCCTTTATTAACTCTGCAAGTTTTAAAATTGATATTTCAACACCGCTACCTATATTTATAAGGTCTTCTTTTATATTGTTAGTAAGAATAAACTCTACTGCGTTTACTAGATCATCTACGAAAAGAAATTCTCTTAGTGGCTTTCCGGTACCCCAAATTTCAAAAGTACCAATATTATTTATTTTTGCATTATGCATTCTTCTTATAAGGCCAGGAATTACATGACTTGAATTTTCGTCGAAATTATCATTTGGTCCATAAAGATTTGTAGGCATAAGATTAATAACTTCATGTCCATATTGAGACTTTAATGACCGCCCTATTTCAATTGATGATAATTTTGCCATTGCATATGGAGAATTTGTTGGTTCAAGAGAACCAGTCATAAATTCACTTTCCTTAATAGGGTTTTCGGCGTTGAGTGGATAAATACAGCTACTTCCTAAATTTATCACTTTAATTTCATTAAATTCTATAACAGATTCCAATATGTTTAAGTTTATTTTTAGATTATCAATTATAAAATCAGCTCTCTTTGTGTTGTTTGCGTATATCCCCCCAACTTTAGCTGCAGCATTTATGACAACTTCAGGCTGAATTTTTTTTATAATTGCTTTAGTTTCTTCAAGGTTAAAAAGATTTGTATCTTGCCTATTTGAACCAATTACGTTAAATTTCTCATTCTTTTTAAGGTTTTCTACCATAGAACTTCCAACAAGACCTTTGCTACCAAAAACTAAAACCTTTATAATGTCCTCCTAGTTTTTTTTAAGACCAAAAGCATTATATCCGAATTGATCGGGATTTAGGTTTCTTAATTTATCTTTTATATATTTTGGATGACTATCTATGTCTAAAGATTTGTTATGAAGTTTGTACCTTTTTTTTATCATTTTAAACCAAGCATTAAACGCTTCTTCTGGTGTTCCTCGACCTTTGCCCCAGTCTTGAAAGTGTCTGTTATAAGCTCTTGCAAATCTTGCCCTATCTTCAGATATTATCTCTTTAGTCCTAAAAACTGTATCGTAATTCCATATAGGTACAGAAACTTCTGGCATATTTTTTGGTAATATCTCCACTCCATTTAATGTTGGTTGGCACAAGTCTCCACCACCGTTGAGTTTTATATTTGGATAAAGTCGTTTATTAAAAGCAATACAGATTTTACTTTTGAGATTATATCTATCTGGAGTAAAAAATTGATGTTTAGAAAAAGTTATTGCTGGTGAACCTTTGTATTTGTTCAAAGATTCTCTTAAAGTATTTATATCATCTTCGTGAAAGAAGTAATCTAAATCCATTCTTATAACCCAGTCTCCCGAACATTTGTCAAAACCTTCTTGGAATACATTTCCAATTTTTACCCAGTTAAACTCATAATCCCAATTTTTTCCTACGACAACTACTTCATCAGAAAAGTCCTCATAACAAGACAAAGACTCTCTCCACGGATCCATTCGTTCCTCTGGATTAGTCATACTGGTGAATATTGAGATTTTCATATTATTGTGTCTCTTCCATGATTTCAATAAACCTTTTATGAAATAAATCTAAATTATATATATTGTGAACTAGCTTTCTAGCATTTGTTGAAATATTTTCTTGAATAACGTTACTATTGAGTACTTTATTAATTTTTTTTGACCAGTCAACAATATTATTATTTTCTATAAAAAATATATTTACATTATTTTCAAATTGTGTTTCATCCCAAAATCCTTCAATTTTTGTAATCATCACTGGCGTTCCAGCTGACATTGACTGCAAAGCTACACTCTGTCCAGAAGGTTGAATTGTGTTTTTAAGAGGTAATATTGTTAGTTTTGATTTCTTATAAATTTCTAGGATTTCATGATCTGAAAGCAAATCTTTATTCCATTTTCCGTTAACTAGTTCTACGTTAGGTATATTTTTTACTTTATCTTCATTAATTTGAGAAGTTATAACTTTAAATGATAAACTTTCCAATTTTGAGGCAAGGTCCAATACAAACTCATAATCTCTAAAACTATCATTGCCTATAAACAAAATATCATTTTCTTTTACAGAGTTTTTTTTAAAACTCCAAAACTCTGTATCTATAGAAAAAGGAAGAAATGCAAATTTATCTTTATATTTTGAAAATTTCTTAATTGCTTTTTCATATTCAGGCTTTCCAAGAAATATAAACTTATCGAACGTTTTTAGAAATATTGATAAGAAAAATCTGTTAGTAAATTTTTTAATTAAGTTTGTAGAGTTGTTTGATAAAAGCCCCATAATAAAAACAAACGATTTGTAATTTTGACCTCTTTTAGGAATAAGCATAGGCAAGATTGACAACCCAAGCCTGTCATTAGTTGCAATGATGATGTCAGAGTTTTTCAATAATCTCTTATTTCTGGAGTTGTATATATTATCTGTATAAAAAGAAAGATTAGTAATTTTTCTTAATAGTTTGTCTAAAAATTTTAAATAAGGGTTATTGTTTTCTTTAAACTCTATGATGTTTACATCTTTACTTTTATTTTTAAATTCAAAGTAAGAATAAAAAAATTCTTTTGCAAATATCTTATTAGATTGCAACTTATCTTTTCGGCCATCTCCAAAAATATATGTTATCTTTTTATTATGTAAATTATTCACTTAATTTAATTAAAGCATAATAATAATAATTAGTTCTAAGTGAATTTATAATGTAATACGTTTTTATGAACAAGAATAATATTCTCTCTTCAGTTAATTTCAAAAGAAAGTGTGATGTTATTTATTCATCTTATGTTTCATATGAAGAATATGAAGAAATAGAAAATGATAACACACTAGTTCTTCAAAAAACAAATGATTATATTTTTTACAAACTTAAAGAATATCAAATTAAAAATTTTGATACAATTTTTTGTAATAACTTTACAATTAAACCACTTTTTAAATCCATATCTGATAACCCAAATTTAGAAAACATTAATCTGGTTACATCGCAAACAGACTTAAGTGTTACTAAGGAGATTTTTAATAAAAAACCTCCCTCAATTGTTAGCTGGTCTTCAATAAATGTTGATTTTAAGCATGAAATTTTAAATCCTATACCTCTAGGAATAGGAAATTCATTTCAAAATAAATATATAAATATAGAGAATGTAATCGATAATTTAAAAAGTTTTAAATTTGATAGAGAGCCAAAAATTTATTTAAACTTTCGAGAAAACACTAATACATTACATAGAAAAAATTTAAAGAACATATTTAAGAATTATAATTGGGCATATATTTCAGATTCAGATCTAAGTTTGTCCCAATATAATCACGAAATCTCTAACCACAGTTTCACCTTAGCACCATGGGGAAATGGTATAGACACTCATAGAATTTGGGAGTCTCTTTATAGTGGATCTATCCCTATCACTAAATATCATTATACGCTGAACACATTGAAAGATTTACCAGTTCTTTTTGTCAATGAGTATGAGGATATAAGTCAAGAGTTATTAGAGACTACTTTAGAATACTTTAAAGATAGTAAGTTTAATTTTGATAAATTAAATATTGATTACTGGTTTGATAAAAAGACTGAAAATCACGAAAATTTAAATAATATTCAAGAAAGTAAATTTTATAACTTTACTTTTAAAAATTCTTATCAATTTGGTAGATATTTTGAAAGTAAGAAAAAAATTATTCTTTACTACTTAAGAAAAATAATAAAATTATTAAAGCTTTGAATTTTCCCATTCGGTAATTTCATCAATTTCAACCATAATCCAGTCTGGGAAAAATTCAAATTTTTTAAAAGTTTTAAGAGACTGTTCAATATTGTTAACTCTGCCCCATCTTGAAGGTGATACTAAACATGACTCAAAATTTTTAAAATACTTTACAGATTCTTTATCAATTGGAAGTTCTGTAAACGAATCTATCCAAAGCCAATGAACTTTATCAATTAACGTACTGTTTATAAACCTAGGTTCTAATTCAGAAAATCTCAGTGAAAGATTATCTCCTCTAGTTTTAAAATTTTTATAAATATATGGAAATTCAACATCTAATAAGAAAAATCTATTGACGTTTAGTTCTTCAAATATCGAGAATGTTAGGTCTTCAATCCCAGATTCTTTGATGTTTGCAACAATTAACGAATGGTCATATTGCTTTAAAAAAACATTTAAAGGTACATTATTTTTTTTAATATCATGACCCAAAACAAGTTCATTGTTAAGCAATCTTATATCAATTTCAATACCATAATTTTTAGGTATTTTCTGTAATTTTTCTATTGTATTAACTTCATGAACTATATATTGCACACTACAATTTTACAATATGAGAGTCGATAATACTTTATTAAAAAAACTTGATGTTTTAAAATTTTTAAACTACGCATCTTTTCTTTTAGTCGCTTACATCATATTTAATTTTATATACATGTCATTCGAGTTAAACAGCTATGAAATGCTTACAGTAGATGAAAGAATTGCAATAAATGACATTTATAATGTGTGGATTCTTGATAACGAGTTTAATCGTTATCCAAATATTGATAATGAGTTTTTGAAAAATATAGTTTTAGTAGTTACTGAATTTGCTTATGGTGGAGATTTAAGATACGGACGACTGTGGTCTAATTTGTATATAGTCTTAATAGGACCATTTTCACTTTTTTTTAGTGATCAAACTGTCATTACCCTAACAAGACTATTGACTCTCTTTATATACTTTTTATCATTAAATATATTTATAAACTTACTTCTAAATAAAAAATATAGATGGACATACTTATTAATTTTCTATTGCTTGCCAGGCGTATATTATTACAACACAATTGCTAAACCAGATCAGCTAGTTCTATTGCTGCTTGGTTTAGCAATAAAATATTTTAAAGATGAAAAATATTATCTTACAATATTTTTCTTAGCATTAACAACAGGAGTAAAGATTATTGGAATATTTGCATTGATTCCAGGAATAATCTTTATCTTCAAAAATAAAAAAATAAAATTTAAATTTAAGAATGTTTTGAAAACAATGTTATTAACCTGGGCGGCTATTATTGTTGTCAATCCAATTTTATTAATACCACCAATAAACCGGCTGGGGATTCCTAATTTTTATTCAATCTACTACAATTGGTTAGATTCCCAAACACAATATAGCCAGCCTAATCGTTATGATATAAATTATTTCGCAGAATGGTCTGAGACACTAGCAATCCATTTTTCTATGAATTTAATCAAGTCACCATTGTTTTTTTATTTTATCTTATCTCTTATGGTTCTTTTATTTCTAAATAGTATGAAAAATTTTGATAATCTTTACAGCTTTATATATGTTGTTGGTTTTTTACATTTTATATTTATAATATTTTCAATTCAAAGACAATGGATATTATATTTAAATTTCTCACTCCTTTTAATGGTTGTTTCGATAATTTATTTAATTCAAAAAAATAAAAGTATACCTCTTTTATTACTTTTTCTTTTTATTGTTCCAAATGGATTTATGAAACTTACAGGAACTTTCGAAGCAAGAAATACCTTACCTACTGGTGATTCATATACAATACCTCTTGTAATAGAAGAAATAGAATCTTCATATATACTTGTTGATACACCAAACAATATTGTGTATTGGGATTCAGAGTTTGGAATGCCTAGAAACAGAGTTACATACAAAAGCTTTTTCTTTGTAAGAGAAAACTGGGCTGGACATGACTTAGATGCGATTTTTGATGATGGTGATATGTATGTCACTAAGAGACTTGTAGAAGATGCAAAGTATACCCTAATTGAAGTAAAAGATTTTAAAATTTATGTAAATTCTATTTCTGATTAACTATCTTTTCTAAAGAATCCTCAATACTCAATTGAAAATCTACAAAATCACTTTCACTCTTGTTATTAATTAAGTACGTTTCTGCTTTATATTCTTTTTTCCAAGGTTCCAAATCATTTTTTATATCATCACCAATAGCAAAAAATTTAAAACTTTTTTTATAATATTCATCTAAGTAATTTTTTGCCTCTAAGATAAATCTCAAACCTGGTTTTTCACAACCAACATCTTCAGAGGTAATAACTTTATTAAAACAGTTTAAATTCCATTTTTTTAATTTCATCAACTGTGTATTTGTGTCAAGATTCGTGTAAAGGTGTAAAACTGTATTTTGTTTAATAAGTTCACGAAGTAAATCGTATATCTCATCACTTATAACAACTTTATTTATAAATATCTCCCAGTATTTTTCTTCCAAATCAAGTGCTTTCAAAGGGTCTTTATTTTCATTTTCTAACATTTTTTTAAAATAGAGAATTCTATTATGGCTTGATGTACTGTCACCAACTATTGACTTAACTTGACTTTTTGCTTTTTTATAAGAATTCAAAAAGTCTTCAATTTCTTCATAAAGCTCTTGATACTCAAAAAGCTTACGTAATGAATAGTCATGTGTTGTTTGATATTCATAGAATGTGTTATCTAAATCAAAAATAACTACCTTGTTCATTTAAATCAACTCTAATTTTTTAGATAGGAAAAAAATAATCAAAGACGCTTTAATATGAAATTCATTTTCTTCAAATATAAATAAATCATCTTGTACATTAATAAAATTCCTAGTTAGTTCATGACAAAGCTTTATGTTATTAATACTTGATGTGATTGTTAAATTAGCATTTTTATTATCGTAATCTACATGGTCTATTACTAATTGATTATTTTCTAAAATGTCAATTAATTCCTCTAAATACTCAACATCGAAATTTAGTTTTAAAGCAATATTCCCATCTTCAATCTTTACTGTTTCAATGTATAGGTCTGAATGATTTTGTTGAGGTTTTATAAATTTTTCATAATCACTTTTTCTATCTTTTATTTGTTTCTCAATATTTTCAAGTGTTCTATTCCTTGCTAAATCTCTTTCAATTTTAAATTTATCTTTTATACTCTTTTCAGTATCCAAATAAATTTTTAAATTATAAAACCCGTTCAAATCTTCCATGAAAAGAGTGTGTAGCCCTTCGATGATCATAAAGTCATTTACTTTTATATTTTTACCCTCATCAAACTTTCCTGTTAAGTGGTTATACTCTCTTATTTTTTCTTCATTTCCAGAAATAATTTCAGTTAATTGTTTTTTATACAAAGAAAGACTATTAACAGTAGGGTCAAGATGAGTCTTAATATTCCAGACAGCACTGTCTCTCTCATATTTGTGATAATTATCAATCTCTATATTCGTTGTGTTGTGCTTTCCAAAAAAAGAATATAGAATTTCACTTATAGTAGATTTACCAACTCCCGAATCTCCTGCGATTGCTAATAAAATCGGTTTTGATTTGACTCTATAGTATTTATTTTGTGTTAAAAATTGGTAAAAATACTTTATAACAATTAACGAAATCAAAAATTGTACTGCTGCTAAATATTCTTTATAGAAATCAAAAAATTTTAAATCAACAAAAATTATTGATGAAAAATAAATAAATAACAAAAATTTTCTTGATCTTTCCACTGAGATAAAAATATAAACTATTGCTGGCAAAGTCCACATAAACCATCCTAAATTTGAAAAGTTAAGAACAAAAAGAGGGTATGTGCAGATACCTAAACATATAACTAGACCAAAGTAGTCCATTTTTTTTACATTTTTCCAAAAGAAATAATAAGTAATAAATATTATGATTTGAGAAATAACTAATGTATCAAGGCTAAACACCCCAGTAGATTGTAAAACCAAAGCCCCCTCAGTTATACCTCGTAAAACTGAGTCATAGTATGAAGAGCTAACAAAAACAGGTAAATAAATAACAGAAACAATAGTGAAAGAATAAATTAATAAATTTTTAATAGTATTTTTATTGCTTAAGTTTTTATAAATATATAAAAGTAAAAGTGGAAGAACAATTGCAAGAACTATTTTTGTTCCAATTCCTACAGAAAGAAAAATTATTGCTTTAGTAAATTGTTTATTTTTGAAATGATAAAGACAAAGCATAAAAAAGAAAAAAGGTATGAAATCTAGGTACCCCTTAACCACCACCGAATATATTACAAGTGGGTTTAGGACTACAGGGAATATTAATTTTTTAGTTTCAATATCAAAGAATTCTTTCATTAGTTTCATGCAGTATATTTCAACAAATATATATGCAAGGATTGTGAATGAGATTCCTGCAAATTTTGAAATATAAAAAAATGGAAGCAAAAATAAATACATAACATATCCATATGGAAAACTAAGGCTCCCGCTTTCTAAGGTGTCAATATTTTCATATGGATTAATACAAATTTGTCTGCATGAATCAAAAAATTGGAAAAACCTTTCACTTTCAAGATCTGGATTAAAGGTAAGAATAATTATATACTTTGCCAAAAATATTAAATAAAGTAATTTTTTATCTGTAAACATAATCAATTACATTATATTACTAGTAAGAGATGTCTGAAATAAAGAAATTTTTAAAACTATCAAAGTCTGTAGGTGAAGACTTTAATTTAATTCAAGGGCCTGGAGGAAATACTAGCTATAAAGATGATAATTTAATATATATAAAAAAGTCTGGATCTTTTTTAAGTGAGTCTGAAGACGGTGATATTTTTATTGTCGAAAACATAAAAGAATTAGAAGAATTTTATAAATTATCTGATAATTACGAAAAGTTTAACTCGGAAATGTCTATTGAAACCCCATTACATATAATTTTTAAAGAAAAATACGTTTTTCATTACCACAGTTTGCTTTCAATAATAATCTCAACTAAATACAAACTTGAGTTAATCAAAAAATTTTGCTTTGAAAATAATATTTCTTGGATACCTTACAAAAGACCTGGTACGGATTTAGCTAAAGAAGTGCTTAAAAATATTTCTGAAGATAAAGTAAAAATATATTTTTTACAAAATCACGGCATGTTAATTGCATCTAACAGTTTATCAATAATCGATAGCTCTATAAAATCTACTGAAGCATTATTCAAAAATAAACTTCAAATAGATGGCAGTCTAAGATTTGATATGTTGCATTTAATCAACTCAAATAGTCAATTATTTGAGTACAGTTTCAAAGAACATTTTCAGTTTGAAAATTTAGAAAAAATAAATGATAAATATTTTTTTCCCGACCACGCAGTTTTTGGTAGCAAAATCTTCCAAAAATATACTCCACAAATGAATATCGAAAATGACATTGTTTATTATCAAAATAATAAAATATTTGTAAAAAAACCCTTAACTAATTCAGAAATTGAAGTTATAAGTTCAGTTTTACAAATAAGTAATTTTTGTGAGGATATAGAAAATTTTATTGATTTAGATTTGGCTAACGAATTATTAAATTCAGAAGACGAAATACTAAGGATAAATAAGAATAAATGAAAATTTTAATACCAATGAGTGGAATTGGAAAAAGATTTAAAGACTCTGGCTACTCTTCGCCTAAGTATCTATTAAATTCATTAGATAAATCTGTTCTTGAACATATCTTGAATTTATTTCCAGGAGAAGATGATATTAACTTAATAATGAATAAAAAAGATTTTTTTGATCATGATATTAAAAGTAAAGTTGATGAAATAGTTTTTAATAAAAATATAAAGATTCATTATATTGAAAATCACAAGAAAGGTCCAGGATATGCTCTTTTATCATCAGGCCTTCTAGAAACTGAAGATGAAGTATTTATAAATTATTGTGATTTTTCTAACTTGTGGAATTGGATTGATGTTAAAAAGCAAATAGCTGTCAATAAATATGATGGACTATTGCCAGCATACAAAGGATTACATTTACATAGTATTTATGGAAATTTTTACGCATTTATAAAAAATAATAAAAATGAAGTACTTTCTATAAAAGAAAAAGAGCCTTTCACTGATGACCCAATTCAAGAATATGCTTCTACAGGTGGATATTACTTTGCTTCAGGAACGATTGCTAAATATTATCTTGAAAAATTATTTAATTCGGAATATCTCATTAATGGTGAAGCATATATTTCAAGTGCTTATGAACTAATGCTTCAAGATGGTTTAAATATTGGACTTTATAATATTGATCATTTTTTTCAATGGGGAACCCCTGAAGATTTCGAAGAGTTTAATTATTGCATTGATGAAATAACTTCTTTAAAAAATAATAATCAAATTGATTTAACAGAAATTAATTTAGTGCTTCCAGTTGCTGGTGAGGGTAAAAGGTTTAAAAATGATGGATATGAAACTCCAAAAATACTTTTAAATGTTGATAATGAAAAAATGATTACAAAAATTATTAGTAAGTTTTCTAACCAAGTTTCAACAAATATACTAACAACCAGTGAATTAGAGCCAGAATTAAATAAAATTTTAAAAGATCATCAAGATGTAAATATTAGTTCAGTTGATTTTACCACCAAAGGCCAAGCAGACAGTTCAAGACTATTAATAAACGAAATTACAAATGATAAACCAGTGTTTATACAATCAGGAGATACAATTTTAGAAAGTTTTAATTCAGAAGTTCTAAATAATCAAGATTATGATCTAGTGGTTTTTACTAAAAAAAATTACAGAAGAGCAACCAACGCACCTTTGAACTACGGTTGGATTTACACATCCGGTGATCAAGTTGCTGATACAGTTATAAAGGGAATACCTAAAAATTCAGAATATTCGATGATATTAGGTAGTTTTGTTTTTAGAAATAAGGATGTATTTAATGAGTTATATGAAGATATAGAAAAGAAAGGACACAAAGAATTACATATTGATTTCATGATTCCTGCAGCATTAGAAAGAAAATTAATTGTTAAAGAATTCAGTCTCGACAAAAGCCTTGTTTTAGGCACTCCTGTTGAGTATAAACTATACAATTATGCACAACACATTTACAATTCTATGAAAGAATGATGAAAGTTCATTTAGTAATTCCATGTTATAACGAAGACGCTTCTCTCAAAAAGCTTTATCAGGAACTTGTTGATTTTGGAAATGACGACAAATTTAAATTTTACATATTAAATAATGGCTCAACCGATAGTTCAGCTGATGTAATTTCTTCACTTCCTGTTACTAGTGGAATAAAATTTCTAAATCTTGAAAACAATAAGGGATATGGATATGGTGTAAATTTTGGTTTGAATAAACTGGACAAAGCAGATTTTATTGGTTGGTTTCATGGAGATTTACAATTTGAACTTTCAAATTTAATTGAAATATTTGATATTATACAAAAAACAACTTCTGATGGTAAAAACTTATTTTTCAAGGGAATAAGGATTGAAAGACCAATTTTATCAAGATTCTTTTCATTCTTTATGGGAATAAGCGCATCTATTTTGTTGAAAGGTAAATATTATGAAATTAATGCTCAACCAACGATTTTTTCTTATAATTTGTTATCATCCATAACCAATCCACCGTATGACTTTTCATTTGATACTTATGTTTTTTGGTTAGCAAAGAAGCATAAATACATATTTTTGCGAAAAAAAGTAAAATTTCCAAATAGAGAGTTTGGAAATTCAAAATGGGATTTTGGTTTAAAATCTAAACTAAATTTTTCATTTAAAAATTTTAATTATTTGTTAACATTGAAACGCAATAACAAATGATATTAAAAATAATTTCAAACCTAACCTTTTTACACTCTATTTACAGTTTTATAGTAAATATTTTTCCTAATTTCTTGATTCATAATACTTCAAAATATATTGCTATAAAAAAAATACTATTCAATCTTTGGATTGACCAAATTGAGGGAGATTGTATAGAATTTGGAATATTTACAGGTTCAAGTTTTAAACACACTATAAAGACTGAAAATAGAGTAAATAAAAAAAATAAAACAAGATTTTTTGGATTAGATTCTTTTGAAGGTTTTCCCGATAATGACCATCCTTTTTTTCAAGATATAAACTTTAAATCTGATTACAAAAAAGCAAAAAAAATTGAAAAAAGATTTCCTGAAAAGGCTTTTGTACTTAAAGGATATTTTAAAGATACAATAAAAAATAATGAAAAAATAAATACAATATCGAAATTAAAATTTGCGCATATAGATTGTGATCTATATATATCTGCCATAGAACCAGTTGAATTTATAAAGGAAAAACTTGTACCAGGAGCCTATTTAATGATTGATGACTTTACAAATATTGACCCCTCAGGTAGAAGCATAAGAGAACTTTTTAAACAGGAGTTTAAAAATTGTGATTTTGAAATTGTCGGATACTTTGGTATTGATGGTGTAATTATTAGGTATTTTGGAAAAGAATAATTTTAAATTAGGGTATTTTGTAATTTTGTAATTAAATTACTATTTTACTATGAAAATATTTGTTACAGGCATTGCAGGGTTTCTCGGAGGCCATGTTGCACAAAGGTTAATAGAAGACGGCCATGAAGTAAGTGGTTGCGACAATCTTATTGGAGGATATCTAGACAATGTTCCTGAAGATGCAGAATTCTATCAAGTAGATGCAATTTATTTAAACCAAATGAAAAAAATGACAAAGGGTGTCGATTTAGTTATACATACTGCATGCACAGCTTATGAAGGATTAAGTGTTTTTTCACCATATTTAGTTGGACAAAATACATATCAAATTTCTATGTCTGTCTTCTCTGCGGTAGCCGAAAATAAAGTTCCTAAAGTTATCAATTTTTCAAGTATGGCTAGATACGGTGTTCAGGAAGTGATGCCATATACCGAAGACATGAAAGCAACACCTCAAGATCCATATGGTATTGCTAAGTTGGCAGCAGAAGAAACCCTAGATGTTTTAAGCAATGTTCATGAGTTTAAATATGTAAATTTAGTACCCCATAATATAATTGGACCAAAGCAAAAATATGACGATCCATATCGCAATGTTGTTTCTATAATGATTAATCGAATATTAAACGGGAAACCTCCAATAGTCTATGGAGATGGTGAACAAATGAGATGCTTTTCTGATATTGACGATGTTGTGAATCCATTAATAAACTCTATGACAAATATAGAAGCTGAAGGGGAAACTATTAATGTTGGTCCAGATGAAGATATTATCTCAATTAAAGATTTAGCGTTCAAAATATTAAAAGTATTAAATAGCGATTTAGAACCAATATTTGTTGCCCCAAGGCCTCAAGAAGTAAAATTTGCACATTGCTCAGCAGATAAATCTAGAGAACTTTTAAATTACAAAACTTCTGTCACACTAGATCAATCAATCGAAAAAATTGCTAATTGGATTATCGAAAGAGGACCAAAAAAATTTAGGTATCATTTAGATGTTGAAATTCTTAATGAAAAGACCCCAAAAACTTGGAAAAATAAATTAATTTGAAAAAAAATCTTCCAATTGATATTGCAATCGTCAATTGTTTAAATCAAGACGAAGCTATAAGAACCCTAAATTACTGCAAAAGGTTTTTTAATTTTAAAAATTCCTACTTATTTTCTGACTTAAATCCATATGAACATGAAAATCAATTTATTAAAATAAATAAAATTGAAAATATATCCCAATATAATAATTTTTTACTCAAAATTGGAGATTATATTGAATCAAGCCATGTATTGATTGTCCAAGATGATGGACATATTGTTAATCCAAGTCTGTGGTCAAATGACTATTTGCTGTATGATTATATAGGTGCCCCGTGGCCTAATTCACGCCAATGGAATAAAAGATGGAAAAAATATGACAATAAAAGTATTATTTCTAATTCTAAAAAAAATAGGGTGGGTAATGGTGGCTTTAGTTTAAGAAGTAAAAAATTTTTAGATTACAGTTCAAATTTTTCTGATTGTGAGGGATTTGCAGAGGATGTTTATTTATGCCTAGTAAATTATCAAGAGGCAATCAGCAAAGGTATAAAATTTGCACCATTTGAAATTGCCAAAAAATTTTCTTACGAAGTTCCTCTTGGAGGAATGTTTAATAACAAAGAAAAAAAGAATATAAATTTTAAACTTGATAATCATTTTGGTTGGCATGGAAAGAGGTTTAAAAATTTTGAAGAACTAATGAAGCTAAAATTCACAGAAGAAGAGTTTAGTAGTGGTAGGTGAGATAGATTTTATTTATGCTTCTGATGAAAATTATAATAAACAGTTAGCCGTATCTATAAACAGTCTTCTTTCAAAGCTATCTATAAATGCAAACATTCATGTTATACATAAAAATGTAGATTCTTTTAATAGTTATTTACATTTATTTGATAAACATAGTAATTTAAACCAGTTCAACTTTTATCAATTTGAAAAAAATAATCATATTTTTCCAAATATAGAAAATAGTCATATTTCCGAAGCAACTTACTATAGATTGTTTATAGACAAGTATATAGACCCGAGTATAAGAAATTATTTGTATCTAGATTCTGATATTGTATGTTTAAACGATCCCCACCAAGAGATTAAAAAAATATTTAAACAGTTGGTCGACAATGTACGACCTTTAGCGGCCAGGACAGAGTTGTATAAAGACCAAAATATTAAAAAATTTCAGAACCTTGGCTTGAATGGAAGCAAATATTTTAATGCTGGAGTTATATTGGTAAATCATGAATACTGGCTTAGTAAAAACATTTATAGTGATTTATTAAATTCGATAGAAAATATAAAAGAAAAGCTTGAATTTTGGGATCAGGATGTTCTAAATTATTACTTTGACGGTGATTTTATTGAATTAAACAACAAACTCAATTACAATCTCGATATATCAAATGAAGAAAATAACATAGAAGAAATTAAAGAAGCTTATTTTATTCATTATCAAGGAAGTAATAAACCATGGAGTATTTATGGTGCTCAAAATATAAAAAGTAAGTTTTACAACAATGAGTACGAACAGCTCTTCAGCAACAAATATCATATCGTAAGTAAGTACTCTAGAGGAGACGCCATAAAATTACTGAAAACCATCTTGTCTTTAAAAATAGTTTCCTACAAAAACCCAATTAATTTTATAAAACAATCTATAAAAGCAATTTTTAAAATATGAATAACTTGAAAAATAATTATTTTCTTCACGCTGATGATTTTGGAATGAATGATGCTGTTTCAAAATCTATTCTCAACTGCATTGACAACGGTTCTGTAAACAGTGTTTCGGTAATGTTTGGGGGTTCAGATAAGTATTTTAATCAAATTAAAAACTCAAAAATCAAAATTAAATTACATTTAAATTTAACAAGTAATCCAAAAGTTTACTTAGAACAAAATAAACAATTGTTTACAAATTTGAGTTTTTTTAATCTTATGTTTTTAAAAAAAGAAAATAGGTCAGAAGTATTCAAAGAAATTGATTTACAAATTAAGGAGTTTCAAAATATTTTTCAACTCGACTATTTAGCCATTGATGGACATCACCACATACAAGCAATTCCATGGATTAATGAATATCTCTCTAAGCAAACAAATTTCAAAATTAATGAGCTAAGAGTTCCTAAAGAAAATATCTTCTTAGATAAACTTAGTACTTTATATAATTCGAGATTCTATAGAAATTTATTTGCTGTAGTTTTACTTAGATACTTAGCTTATAGTAACAAAAGTAGAATCGAATCTCCTGAATTTTATGGACTGCTGTATTCAGGTATTCACAATGAATCCACATTTTTTAAAGCACTAAAAAGAATAGACAATAAAAATATTGAATTTTCTCTTCATCCAGGTTTAATCGAAAAAAAAGATAAAGAAAATATGCATTGGAGAGATTTTGAATATTATTTCAATAATTATAGAAAAGTAGATTTTGAAATAGCAAAGTCAAATATTTTGGAAAAATTAAATAAAATTTAGATCTTTTTGTAAAGCTTTCTCAATTTAAACAACTTTAAAAACATACTTAATGAGTCTGAAAGTAAGCCAACATTAGAATAGCTGCTTTTGTTAATAGTACTTACAGTAATAAAGTGAGTTTTTAAGTTAATTCTTTTTGCTAACAAAAATAATTCCAAATCATAGGAAAAATCATTTGATTTAAAATTTAAAACATTCACAAATCTTTCTTTATTTACAAATTTAAAACCTGCTTGTGTATCTTTAGATTGAATTTTCAATAAAACTCTAACAAGAAAATTGAATAAAATACCAGCAATTACTCTAAGGATTGGGGTATTGCTTACAACATCTTTACTGAGCTCTCTTTGAACATACATAAATGGTGCAAGAGGCTCTTTATTTGTGTCATAAAATTTTATTAATAAGTCAATTGAATAACTAAAGTCTGAATCATAAATTAGAATGTTGTCATATCTAGCTTTTTGAATTCCATGTCTTACAGCTAAACCTTTACCCGATTCTTCCAGTATTTCTTGTCTAAAATATGAATAACTCACTTTATCAAAGATATTTGTCATTTCAAAGCTACTTCCGTTGGATACAACCAATATTTCATATTCATCAACATTTTTTTCACAAAAAGAAATTAATTTATCAATATTTTTAATGATGTGTGCTTCGTGATTCTTTGAAGGAAGTAATATAGTTAAATTATTAATTTTTTTTATTGGTTCCATTTAAATTTATTTTACTTTAAATAACTTAGCTATGGGTATTTATAATTGAGCATATAAATTATATGAAAAAATTTACTCACTTAAACAACAAGATTGTTTTTATTACTACTATTTTAATATTTTTCTTTACGCAATTAAATTTTATTTACAAAGGAGGGACCACATACGATGCTGATGGGCTTCGTTTTGGAAGCAGTTTGGTGATAGAAAAAATTAGAAGAATCCTAAGTCTAAATTTTAATTTTCAAGATTTACCATATAGTGATGTAGAATACTATGGATTAATTATCATACTTCCAGCTTATGTATTTGCACAGATAATGACAAAATCTTTAGATGATTTTGAGTTTAAAAATTTTATTACTGACGATAGCTTAATTTATTTTTTTATGCACTTTTTCTTATTAATTTATGCTTCAGCTTGTTTATTTATTATTTGTAACAAATTGTCTAAATTAATCAACTTTAAAACAAGCTTTACATTTCTTTGTGTTTTGATCTTAACCCCATCTTTTAGTGGGCATGCATTGTTCAACTTAAAAGACATACCTTATGCATTAAATATGTTTATTTTCTTTTTATTTTTTATAGAAAGTTATGAAAAAATAACATTAGAAAAGTTAAACTCTAAAATTCTCTTGAAACTTAGTTTCATCCTAAGTTTATTTATTGTTATAAGAGTAAATGCAATCTTTTTTTCATTTTTATTAATTCTATGTTTAATAATCCAAAAAAAAGATATCAAAATATTTACCCAAACGATATTTATTGTAAATTTAATAAAAATATATCTCCTTGCGTTAGTATTTTTATACTTTTTTACTCCATCAGCATGGCTAAATCCATCTGGTTGGATTTATGAAGCTTTATATCAACAATTTTTTGACAGCTGGTCTGGTTCAACCCTGACAAATGGAAATTTTGTTTTAGCTTCAAATATGAACTGGAAGTATCTTTTAGAATGGTTAGTTTTTAAGTTACCCCTTATATATCATTTAGGAATATTAGCAACACTGTTTTATCTATTTAAGCGCCAGACAATTCCTGTTTATTCAGAAGTTGCAATGTATTTTGTGTTTTTAGTCATTCTGATGTTTATAATTTTTAAACCGGGAGTCTATGACGGACTTAGGCAGTTTCTTTTTTTAATTCCCTTTTTGGCATTAATTTTGAGCCAAATCATGATAAAAATAAGTAAAGATTTTAATTTCAGCTTTAAATTAATTTTTATTCCACTATTTTTTTATTTGATATTTACTCAATATGGTTTGGGTCAATACAGATATGTTTATTTTAATGAATTAGTTAATATTGATTCAGTTTCAATTGAGTGTAAAAACATTGACGGATGTGGTTTTTGGCCTTCAGACTATTGGGGTTATTCTGGTAAAGAATTAGCAGAATATTTAAATAGGAATCTTATTAATGGTGAGATTAAGAGCTTATCAAGATTTGCGTGGAGAGACAACTTAACATCAGTTTTAGTTTGCAGACCTGCGATTACTGTTAACTCTTATTTAGATAAATCAATGAATTTCAATTTTTTACAAATCGAGGACTTTTCTAGGTCTACATTTTACGTAACCTCATTCCACAGACCAAGATATCTAGATGATTCATGTAAGTTTACAGTAAACAACATCAGCTATAGTTGTAAATCAATTTATGTATTAAAAAAGAGAATTAGATTAAATGAAATTCCATTAGCATACATAAACGAGTGTAGAATTTAGCTTAAGGAAAATTAAAACTTTGAATATTTATAACAACGTTTCTATTTTAATGAGTGTGTATAACGATGAAGATAGAGTTCCACGAGCTATTGAAAGCATTTTAAAACAAAGTTTTGAAAATTTTGAATTTCTAATAGTTGATGATTGCTCTTCGGATGAAACATTTACAATTTGTAATGAATATCAAAAAAAAGATAACAGAATAAAACTATATAGAAATAAAAAAAATATTGGCCTAACGAAATCATTAAATTTTTTAATAAATCAATCAAAATTTGGATTATTAGCAAGACAAGACTCAGATGACAAAAGTCATAAACATAGACTAGAAAAACAAGTAAATTTTATGAAAATAAAAAACTTAGATGCAACAACAACAGTAGCCCACATAGATACTTTTAAGAAAAGAAGACCATTTTTAAGTCAGTTTTTTCCTTATAAATATATTATTAATTTCAAAAACCCTTTTATTCACGGATCATTATTAATAAAAAAAGATTCAATTAAAAACCTTGGATATTATGATGAAAGATTTTTTTATGCTCAAGATTACAAATTATTTTCAGACCTAATAAAAAATAATTATAAAATTAAAATTTTAAACAATGCTCTGTACACATTAAATGTTAATAACAATATATCATCTAATAAAAAATCTGAACAAAAGTATTATGCAGATTGCGTTAGAAAAGGAATATCACCTTGAATAAAAATCTAATAAATGTTGATTATTTTAAACGTGGTTTAAAAATAAATATTTTACAAGTAAGTTCTTCTTTAATAATTGGTTTCACAACCTCTATTGTTTATTTTTCAAACTTATCTGGAAGGGATTTTGTAATTTACTCTTTAATTCAACTTACAGTTTATTTTTTTGTTAACTTCTCTAGTCTTGAATTAAATCAATACATAAGGAAATTTGTTCCAATTATGGAAAAGCGTAAATCAATACTATTTCTGTCATTAATTTTAAAAACGGTTTCTAAATTCTTCTTTTTTGGTATCTTAATTTATTTTTTTGTAGCAAGGTATACAAATTTATATGAAAATTTTAATGAATCTAAATTATTAATATTTTTTTCAGTTTTCTTATTATCTTTAATTCAATTATTTGCAAGAATGCTGCCAGAATATGTTTCTGCTAATAAAAAATTTGACTTAATCGAAAAAAAGTATCTATTCTTCTTAACTCCCTATAAGATTGTTGCGTTAATTATCTTCTACTTTTTCAGCAGTACTTTAATTACAGCAATTGTAATTAATTTATTTTTAAGAATTCTTCAACTTGTTTTGGTTTTGACAATTTTTGAGGATTTAAAACTTTTAACAAAAACCTTTTTTTCTAAACAAGAAAAAATTGAGGAATTTAATATTACAAAAAATTTAAAATTTACAGTCAAAAATTTTCTTTATGTAAACTTTCCACTACTCTTTTTTTCAATAATACCTACTTACTTAAGCGGGAATTATAATTTAGACGATGTTGCAGTGTTTACTTTAGTGCTGACATTGTTTAATGCAATAAAACCCGTTTTGTACGCTATCTCTACAATCTTGAATCCAACTATTGTTAATTTAAAATCTATAAAAAAAATTGCAGAGTTGAAGATCACCATAAAAACTTCAATAAATATTTTAATTTTATTACACTTTACTGGGATCTTGATAATTTGGTTGAGCCTAAACTTCAATGGATTTACTGACTTTTTTCTGCAGTTTTTTAGCTATAACTTATTTTCAGACTTTATAAATTCAATAATGGTTGTGTCATTATTTTTTGTTTTAACCATGCTTCAGCAATCTTACTTTCTTGCGTCTAATTACGAGACTAAATTTTTCTATAGTTCACTTATCTCAACAATAGCAAGTATCCTCTTTTTAATAATTTATATTTATTTTGATTTAAAAATTAATTTTATATTAGGAGTGGTGGTTGTTTTTTATTGTTTTAAATATTTTTTTTCAATGATATTTATTAGAAACGAAGCTGGGTTTCCAATCTGGTCTCCAGTTGCGATTTTATTGTTTTTTCCAGTTTCACTCCTGACATATACTTTCGATAGTTTGGTAATTTATGTTTTTTTGTTTATCAGCATATCTATTATTTCCTTACTATTAATTAACAAAAATTATAAGAATTTAAATTTGGAAGCGTCTAGTTGAAGCAAAAAGCCTTAAGTGTGGAAAGTGCGATTGTGTACTATTTTCTCTTAACTATTTATTTTGGAAAGCCTTTTGTAAAATTAACATTCATTCCAAATTCAAATTTTTACTTCGTAACAATATTTGTTGTTCTTTTAATAGCTAAATATTCTATTGATTTGGTTTTTTCTTTTAAAAAAAATAAAAAACTCCTTGTATCAGAATATATGTACTTTGTTCCTCTTATTTATATAGTTGTTAATTTTTTGCTACTTGATTCATACAGCTTTGATGCTCTCAAAAAATATATGATAATTTTATCAATTTCTTTAATTTTTCTAATTTATAATAATCGCTCTTTAATATCTAAAAAATTAGACTCAATAGTTGCTAAACATAACACGAAGACAACCTTTCTTGGTTTATTATTACTTGTCGAGACTATTCTTGCTAAATCAGGTACTTATGGATTAATATTTTGGTCGACCCCATTTATCTCTCAAAATATATTTGACTTTAAACCCCAAAGAATATTTCTTGCTATTATTTTCACCTACCTAATTTTTAAACGTGGTAAAAGTACCCTGCTTTGTTGTTTGTTGATTTTAAATATTTCATTACTTGTTACATATTCAAGAATTGTGTTTGTTATGTTTATTGTTTCAATATTGCTGTACGCAGCGATATATAAAAATATAAAAATGACGCTAACGGCGTTTTTTTTAGTTGTTTTTCTTGTTCTTTCAGGTTTTATAGATATTTTTGGTATGTTTTTAAACCAAAATTTAGTTGATTCAGAAGGAAAAAAATTTATAGCTGCTGTCTGTGCCGAACACTTGGACGATGGAGTATCAGTCAACAAAGCTAGTTTAAAAAATAATTACTTAGTTAGAAATGTGGATTATGGAGAGTACCCAACATTGCCTAGATACTTTTCCGCTTCAAACATTTTAGAGACATTCAATCTTTACAGTTATCCAGATTTTTTAAATAAAGGAAAAGAAAATATTTGTAAAGACTATTTTAGATTTTTGAATGAAAGTAATGATAATATTGAATTTTGCAATTTGGATAATTCTGGAATCTGTACAGTCACAAATAGAAATCCCTTACTTTATACTTCAAACGCTCAGTCAGCACAGTTAGCTGGAAATCTAAATTTTAGAATTAATTTATGGTCCAGTACATTATCAAAAATTAGTGAAAGTTACCGTACTTTATTTTTTGGTCTAGGTGTAGATAAACCTTTGCCAATAGTAGTTGACCCCAGTACCAACTATGGAAACTTGTGGCATGCTCATGGGTCTATAATTTCCTTACTTGGATTTTTTGGTTTTACAGGATTTTTAATATACCTTATTTCTCTGTTGTTTATATTGTTAAGAAAAGAAGAATTTAATATTAATTTTTTAATTATATTTTCAAATCTAATTCTTCTTTCTCTTTCTGATGCAGTAATTGAAACACCTGATCTATCATTTATATTTGTTTTTGTAACTGGTCTATTGAAAAAATAAATTAATCATCAAGATATATGGCTAAAAAGAAAAGCTTCCAAATTCTTATTGCGTTTATACGTGATTTATAAAAAAACAAAAAAGATATTTTTTTCAAATTAATTATTTTGAGATGTTCTGAATTTGTAATAATAGATTTTACATAACTCTTATTGTTATAAATCCATGTTTCTAAATCAAAAACAAAACCCATTTTTTTCCTATTCAAAAATTCATTATTAAAATCTGGACTTAAAAATTCCTTCAATAGTTTTTTTGGATTATTTAAATTTTCATCAGTAAATTCATGTTCAAGAATATATTGTATGAGTCGGTGATCAACAAATGGTGATCTTACTTCAAGAGAATTTGCCATCGAAGTTCTATCTACTTTAAGCATCATTAATTCAGAAAGATAAAAACGAATGTCAGCAATCATTAGGTTTTTTATATCGCTTTCACAATTATTCAGATATTTTTCTATGAAATTAAAATCAGTTGTAATTTTTAATAATTTTAAAAATTTTCTATCTTCTAAAAAAGATGCAAATGAAATTTTTAAATCTTTAGAGTTTCTAAGGAGCCTATTACCGGTCCCTAGAAATGCTGGGTAATAATCATAAAGCATTGCAAAAATATTATTCATAATGCTTTTTTTTTGAACTGTTAAATATAATCTTTCATACCCACCAAATAATTCATCACCACCATCACCAGAAATCGCAACTTTAAAATTTTTTGAGATGGATTTACTTAAAAAATATGATGGGATTGTAGATGGATCACTATAGGGTTCATCAAAGATATTTATTGACTCCAAAATCTCTTCCTTAGACAAGTTATTTGAATTGAGATTCACGGTAGTGTTTTTAGTATTGTAAAGCTCAGAAACATAATTAAACCACCTACTCTCATCATAATTTTCTTCATTAACGCTCATTGAGAACGAATAGATATCATCACCTTTTGAAGCTAGTTTTATCAACGATGTTGAATCTATTCCACCAGACAAAAAATTTGCAATATCTACATCTGCTTTCATTCTTGTTGATAATGAATTTTTTATTAGATTCATAAGTTCGTGGTCATTAAACTCTTTTTCGGATAAATAATCTGAAGGGTTCCAGTAAATCATGTTTTTATGAGTAATTTTCATATCATTGAATGTAAATTCAATAACTTCTGCCGGTTTTACTTTGTAAATATTTTGATAAATTGTATTGGGCGATGGAACAACACCTAAATTTAGAAAATTATTTAATTGTTGAATATCAACTGAGTCATTATTTGTAAGTTTCTTTATACTTTTAAGATTTGAACCAAAGTATAAACTTTCATTGTTTAATGAATAGAAAAGTGGCTTCTGACCGATTCTATCTCTTACAAGGTAGATTTTATTTAACTTTAAGTCAATATATGCAATTGCAAATTGACCAACTAATTTATTGATAAAGTCTATACCATGTTTTGAAATGCCGTTTAAAACTACCTCAGTATCTGAGTGAGAACTTTTAAATTCAACATTTTCATTTTCTAAATTTTTCCTTAATTCTCTATGGTTATAAATTTCTCCGTTGAACATCAAAATTGAACTAAATTGTTCAGAAATCATTGGTTGAGATGCCTGCGAAGATAAGTCTAATATTTCTAATCTGTTAAAAATTAAAGAAAGGTTAAGGTTCCCATTTAATTTGTGATAGTCACTACTCTTGCTCGTAAAAATCTTTTTTTCGTCGGGACCTCTACATACTATCTTTTCATTACATTTTTCAACTAGATTATCATTAATTTTATTAAAAGATACTTGGCCTAGATATCCACACATGCCTTAATATTATATCTTTTTTTCTGTTCTAACTTTTAATTGGGATAATAAATTAAAGCATTTCATATTGATGTAATATATCAATATGAACAAGTCCAAAACTTTGGTGGTTACTCCAACTTTTAATGAAATAGAAAATATTGAGAACTTTGTTAAAAGTTTAACTAATTTCTCTGTTGATATTTTGATCGTCGATGATAACTCACCTGACAAGACAGCAGAAAAAGTAGCTTTTCTTATGGAGAATAATAGCAACCTTCACCTACTTTTACGTGAAAAAAAACTTGGCCTCGGTTCAGCCTATAGGGATGGTTTTAAGTGGGCTCTAAATAATAATTATCAAAAAATCATAGAAATGGATGCAGATTTTTCCCACAGAATTGAAGACTTAAAAAAGCTAATTGATTATGAAGACGAGTACGACGTTTTGATTGGGAGTAGGTATGTACTTGGAGGGTCAACGACAGGTTGGGATTATAAAAGAAAGATGTTGTCAAAATTAGCCAATAGAATATCTAAATTATTGATTGGAGGTCACGTAAGAGATTTAACAAGTGGATTTAGAATATATACAAACATGAGTCTGAAAAAAATAAATTTTAATAAATTAAATTCAGATGGATATTCATTCCAAATAGAGATGACTGCTGCTGCTTTGCGCCAAAATCTAAAAATAATAGAAATTCCTATAGTTTTTGAAGAAAGACGTCTTGGACAATCTAAGATGAATCTAAATATCATTTTTGAAGCAGCTCAAAAGATTTTTTCACTTTTTTTTCAAAGATTTACATCATGAAAATTGCTGTCCACATAACATTTTTTTATAGAGACGAGAACAAAACAGATAGGTGGGCAAATGTTGATAAAAAGTTTCCATATTTAAAAAAGATAATTGACGAATACAACACTTACCCAATTCCTGCAGATATTTATATCCATACAAACAAATTATTTGATTTAAAAAAAATTAATCCTTCACATTATAAAAACGGAAAAGTATCTTTAATTAAACATAATTTATTTAAATACTCACTGTTTAAAGGAAAAAATTATTATCTTACATGGGCAAGTAGAAAGCTTTTATTATCACAAAAAAATCAATATGACTTCTTTTTATATCAAGAAGATGACATATTAATCCCAAGCAATGCTTTTAATTATTGGTTAAAGAATAAAGATGAATGTTTAAAGAACAATTCTAATTTAGGATTTCTTAGAATTGAACTTAAAGACGATGAAGAGTATGTTTCTGATCTCACAAAAAAATTAACAAAAGTTAAAAATATTAACGAAAATAGGTTTGTTATAAACGATGTAAATCCTTATTGTGCCTTTTGGATTTACGATAATGCAGAATTCAATAGATGGGTAGAGAGTGACTTATATGATTTGAAAAAAATTCACGGCTATGGGGCTTTAGTAAGTAAAAAATTAGAAAGTCTTGGGTTGAATAGATTTCCAACATTGAGGTATATTGTGTACTCTTATAAGAATCAAAGACCAGACAGCGCTATGGAAGCAAGCGCTATTGGAATAAATGGATTGATAGTTAATTGGTATACAAACACTCTAATTCCATTAAAGGATGGATATTTAGATATGGATTGCAAAGTATTTCATCTTTCAAACTACTATGCAAATGAAAAAGACACACTAATGGGATCAATTAAGTTTGATGAAATTTTAGATTTGACTTAATTTAATTACTATTTCTGGTTAGCTTTTCCAAACAAAAAGAAAAATAAATTAAAATTAAATTTAATAAAAGAAAGTACGTAACTTCCAAATTATTGTAAGTTTCTATAAAATTTAAAAACCTCGATTTCCTCTCAAAATCTAATGTATTTATAATATTCCCATTTTCAAAAAAGTTTGTGAGAAATACTCCATCTATAAAAAAAATAGTTCTACTAAATACCGAAGCTATATTTTCGAATTTAATCATCTCAGATGCTAGAGTAAGAAAATAATCTTCCCCTGCCCAATCAATGATTGTATCCCACAAAGTAACGCCATATTGTAATGTCAGATTAGAAGAACTATATAAAAATAAACTACCTAAATATGTGATGCTTAAAAATGGAATTATTATTTTTATATTTTTAGTGTTAAAGTATTGTGCAACCTGATATGAGCAAAATGGAATTATACCAATCAATAATCTTTGCCCAAATGAGGCCTCTCTTCCTTGCCAGACAAATAAAACTAGAAAACAACCAAATATATAAAGAAAGATTGAAAATTTTTGTATAAAATCTAAATTCTTTAGATAAATTTTATTCAGACTTAAACAAATTATTCCAAAGATTATTACAGGAATAGACCACAAAACCCCCATGCTAGGTGAAAAAATTAAATCAAAACTTTCTAACATCCCATTTAATATCCATTTAAAATTTATATCACTTGAGAGGCCACTTGTAGTACTGTTTTCATCTAAATTTAATAAAAAAAAGTTTTGGTTATACAATTTATTTGCTAAATAATTGTATAAAAATATAAAAAACGAGATTGAGAAAAAATTATAAACCGCACTTTTTTTCTCGATTTTAAATTTCTTATAGTAAAAACCAAAAAGACATAAAGAATAAATGAACGTAGAAGGTCGAGTTATTGCTAATAAAAAATATGAAATTAATAAAAGAAAAAAAACATTATTTTTATTCAACTCTGACTTAGTTTCAAAGATATAAAGAATAACTGAAACTAAAAAAAACTCAAAAGCATGAGCCATAAGAAACCTAACTGATACATAATGAACTAGAGTGCCTGCAAAAATAAATAGATATAATATTTTTTTATTAATTTTTATTTGTTTAAAGTCAATTAATTTATTAAAAAAATAAAATCCTAAAAAACAAAATAATAGTGTACTAAAAAGGAAACCAAGTAATGCATAACTACCAACTGGATTTATTCTTATATCGCCTATTTGGGATTGCTGATCTAAATAACTAAAAACTTTTACAAAGGGTGCAGCTGCATATCCACTCCCAGGTGAGTGATAAGGAGCGTTTGTTTCAGTATCATAAATTGAACTTTCAAAAAAATGATCTTCTTTGTAATTTAAGTCGCCATCAAAAGCTAAAGTAGAAGAATGTATCCAATAAGATAAATCATCTCCAGCAGAACCAAAATTTTCTGCATTAATCAACCATGTAGGTTTGAATAAAATAATTATCAGAACCAGGTATATTGTTCTTTTAATATAATTGTTTTTTAGCATTGATACTTTTTAATTTCCATTGAGTTTTTATATTTAAATGTATTATTCGAAATAAGAGAGCAATTTTTTAATATGTCATCTTCTACATTATTACAAGCAAATGGATCAGACAAAAATAAGAAGTCTTTATTCTTTAAACTTTCTAAATCATTAACAAAAATAAATTCATTTTTATTTTGCTGTTCGTTTAAATAGGTTATGCCCTCCGAGCAAGTATAAAATATATTTTGACTATCATTGTCTAGCGAAAAGTCAATAACATCTTTGATGCTATTCATTCTTTCAAACCTAGGAATAGCAAATGTTTGCATTATTATTAAGAAAAATATAAATGATGAAATATTAATAATGTTGGATAATCTAGCAGATACAAAATATGAATTTAGAAAATTATAAATTATCAAAATATAGATAATTATAAAAAAAATATTTATTGAATTTAAATAATTTCCTATTGGTTTATATGCGCTCATAAAAAAAATCAGCAAAGCATTGCTGTAAATTAGCCCGTTTAAAATATTTAAATTTTCAATTTTAGATATATTTCCTAATGCAAAAACAAGAGTCAATAGTCCAACGTTTATTAAGTTAACGGGAGAACTTAATACTTGTATAAGTAACCTGTCAACTTGTATTCCCTGATTGAAATAGCTTTCTGGTCTAAGAAAAAATATTCCAATTACTAAAAAAGAGGAAAGAATGAAAGCTGAAGTTATAAGTTGCTTATTATTATTTTTATTTAATTTTGAATTTGCTACGGACCATATTAAAGGAAAAAAAACTAAACCTTGAATTTTGACTAAAGGAATCGATAAAGACAGAAGGGTAACAATAATATTATTTTTACTCTTGTTTATCACTGCATAGATAAAAGCAGTAACAAATAAAATAATAAACTTTTCTTGTAGACTAGGATGAATTATTAAGTCGTATGAGTAAGGCCAAGAAAAAAATAATACATAATACAAATATTTATTTAATTTGAAAATCTCATTAAAAACAAAGTAAAAAAACTCAAGTATCAAAAACAAAATTAATAGATTCAATATAAAGTATCCTTTATAAGAAAATAGAAAATATCCAAGATTGTTAAGTGTAATTTGTAAAGGCAGAAAAGGTCTTATCCCACCAGAGATTAAATCCCTAGATAAAAAATCAAAATATTGCTTGTAGTTTTCAAAAAAATTCAATCTTGTATAGAAGAAATCATCCATTAAGCCAAGACTTGTAATGTAAAAATTAATTAGAAGTAAAAATATTGTAAAAATAAAATAATTAATTTTATTTTTTGCTGATTCTAATTTTGTGTTCATTTGTTTAAATGTTTGTTAAGAACAATATTAAATGAATTATTAAAAATAGACTATAAATGATGAATAATTTAGGTTTTCTAATTTTATATAACTTTTAAAAAATATACTACTTACTTTTTACACCCGTAATAAGGTTTGTGTTACCAACTTTCATTACCTCAACACCTTCACAGTTAATCAAATCGGTACTTGCAGGATTTTTTTCAGTAAAGGCGATATTTTCATATCCAAATTGAGAAGATGACAATAAAATATCTTTGCAATTTAATTCCTTATAAAATATTTTGTCGACTGCTATTTTCTTGTTCCACCAACTTACTATTTCACTTGATTTATATGGGTGTGCAACAAAATTTCCTGAAGTAGATATAAAATTAGAAAAAACTATACCACTTTCATTAAAAGAAATTAAGTATTGATTATTATCTTCGATCACAGGTTTTAGATCTTTATTTAAATCAACCTTTAAGTACTCGCTATTTTCATTAGAGGATAGAAAATTATCTATTCTGTAAAAAGGTTTATCAAGCTCATACAGTGAAATATCTTTAGAATTGCTCCCATTGTTAAATTCAATAAATGAATAAATACTAATTAATAATATGAAAAAGAGATTCAAAACTCCGAAGCTTTTTGGAAATTTTTCTATTAAATAATTTAAAATATAAATAGTTCCAAAAAAATAAAAAAATAATGACAACCTCCACGGGGTAAAAGTTCTTACATAAGCTCCCAATAGATTGTCAGAGCTAATATATGAGATTGCAAGTGAGGATAGAATTATAAAAAAACTGATATTAAAAAATAGTGTTAAGCTTTTGTTTTCAAGTTTTTTGAGCAGCAAATAAAAAAATAAAATCTCTAATTCAAAAGGAAACCCACCTTCACCGGGATAAGCTCCACCAATTTTGAATGAAAAATTATTAAGATTAAAACTAAATAGAGAAAATAAAGTAACGGTACCATTAAACAATCTATGATTTGATATTCTTTCATAAGTCATTATTTGATCAGCTATTAAAACTTGTTCAACAGGCGAGCTTAAATAAATTAATGAATATCCAATTACAAAAAGATATGAAATAATTAATGGAATCAAGTTTCTAGCAAAAATGTTTTTGTCTATATTTCGATGTTTTAAAAAATATACTAAAAGCAAAACAGAAGTTGGTACGATATTATAGGTATGCATCATCATTGAAAACCCTGCTAAACAAAAAGAAAGTAGAAACTTTTTTTTAGTAAATAAGACAATCGAAAATAATATCAGGGCATCAAACATGCTAGGTTCAAAATTGTTAGTTATGAAAGAAAAATGGCTAAATCCACTGACCATGTAGTCGGTAATTTTTAAATAAATGTGTTTATATAGCCATAAACTATTTGAAGTTACTAAAGAAAATAGTTGTTCTATATTTAATACTTTTATAAAGAGAAATTGAAATAATCCAGGCGTTAAAAAGAAAAGAAAAAAAATATTTAACAATTGATAAGTAGCTTTATTCAACAAAGCTTGCACTAAACAAAAAATAATAAACACAAAGATTCCTGAAAGAAAATTTAAATAAATCAAAGAGTTTATACCAAATAAATTAATAAATGATTCAGTTAAAAATTTAAAGGCCGGATAAGGGTATGTAAAATTTGCTGTGTAGTCATTTTTAAAAATACCAATAGAGTCTTTAAGTATGCTTGGAAGATAATTTAAATTATTTCCAGAAAAAACTTTCCCAACTGTATTAAAAGTTATGTATATAAAAGATAAATTAAATATGTTTAGATATTTATATATTTCTTTTTGATTTGAAACAAAATAGACTATTCCAAGAAAAAAAATCAAAAAAAGGAAATAAATATAAATTAGGTTACTTTTTGTCTGTAATAAAAATATAATTATAAAACTCCAATAAAAAATCAATTTTTCAATGTTAAAGTTTTTTAAGTAATTTAATTTCATATAATATGCATCAATAAGGTTTAATTAAATTATAGTTAGATAAAGAGAAGTAATTATTAAAATTAAAACACTATGGATTCATTAATTAATGCAAGATTATTAAGAACAAATTAATTATGAGGGTAAATTATTTTTGTTTTTGATAACTTATTCAAAATAGATATTGTGAACATATCCTTATTATGGGTGGAACTATATGACAGACTCAATTAAGCAAGTTCTAATTCCTTCTGCTGGAGTAGGATCACGACTGGGAAGTCTCACAGAGCATGTAAACAAAGCTCTTATTCAGATCGATGGAAAAGCAGTAATTAGCCATATAATTGAGCTCTATCCAGAATATTATGAATTCATAATCTGTTTAGGTCACAAAGGAGATTTTTTAAGACAATACTTAGAAATTTCCCATCCAAAAATAAATTTTAATTTTGTGGAAATTGATAATTATGAAGGCAAAGGCTCAGGTTTAGGATATACGTTAAGTAAAACAAAAAAATTCATCAACAAACCATTCTTTTTTCATACAAACGATGCAATGTTTAAAAGGAAATTTCCAATATTTGAAGAAGATACAATTATTTTATCATCAAGCTCATCCGATAGTAGAAATTATAGAACAGCATCAATAAATGATTCAACAGGCAATTTGCAAATTTTACACGATAAAACACAAGAAAAATTATTAAATGTTTACACATATACGGGTGTTGCGTACATAAAGAACTATAAAAAATTTACTGAATTTTTAGATGAGATGTCTATTGATATTGGTGAATCTGATTATTTTATTAAAAAGATTGGAGGAGAAACAAAATATTTTATGTCAAATGATTGGATAGATATTGGATCAATAGATGGCATTAATAATGCAAAAGATCAATTTGGTGGTTTTAAAAATCTAAATAAAACTACCGAAGAGATTTATTTTATTAATAATGAAGTAATCAAATTTGATATAAATAGCAAAGTAATATCTCAAAAAGTTGTAAGAAATAAATTGTTAAAAGATATAACTCCTAAAGTTGTTGAGTCTAAAAATAATTTTTTTAAGTATAAATATGTACAGGGAGAAATTTTTTCAGACTTATTAAGCCCGAATGAAAAATTTGAAGATTTACTATATTGGTGTAAATCAAACTTATGGAATATAGAAAATCTTAATAAAAATGAACTCAAGGAATTTAAAAGTAATACAAAAGCATTTTACTTCGATAAAACTTTTGAAAGAATTAACTTATATAACGAAGAGTATGGTTATTTCGATAGAGATACAAAAATAAATGGAGTTTCTTTTCCAAAACTTGAAGAATTGTTGAGTTTTGTAAACTGGGATGACATTTTTGACGCCAAACCATGTAATTACCATGGAGATCTACATTTTGAAAATATTTTAAAGACAAAAGAAGGATATTGCTTACTTGATTGGAGAGCATCATACGGTCAATCTTTATCTATAGGGGATATTTATTATGATTTAGGCAAATTGTTACACGGATTATGGATTAATCACAAAATAATCAGGGATGAGCATTATGAAATTAGAATTAAAGGGTCTAAAATTTCATTTGATATTTATCAAAAAAAATCACTTATTGAATGTCAAGACATTTTGCAAAGGTTTGCTAAAGATAATGGTTATTCGTGGGAAAAAATTGAAACTATAGCAGCACTTATTTTATTAAATATTGCTCCACTGCACCACGATCCATACTCAAAACTTCTATATTTTTTTGGAAAAGAACAATTAAAAAGGATAGTGAAATATTATGAGTAATTTAATTGAAAAACCTTGGGGTAGCGAAGAAATTTTAGAAATAAACAATTCCTACGTTCTTAAAAAATTAATTATGAAAAAAGGACATCAATGCTCACTTCAGTATCACGAATATAAGCATGAAACCATTTATGTAGTATCAGGACAACTTAATATATATTACTTAGATAAGTGGAAAGTTTATTATCCAGGAGATGTATTAGTTATCAACCCTAAAGACATACATAGAATGAAGGCAGTCGACACTGACTGTGTATATTTAGAAGCGTCAACAACGGAATTAGATGATGTAATTAGATTAGAAGACGATTATCGAAAGATAGATTAAATATAAAATATATTTTTTATATAGTATAAACTCATTTTAATTCTTGAATACAAACCAGTATTCCAAGAACTTTTTCCATGTATTCTTTTTTGAAAGTAAACAGGAAATCTTAAAATTTTTGCATTATTTCTATTAGCTAATATATATGTGCTTACATCAAATGCAAAACCGTATTGATAATTTTGAGTAATTAATTTAATAAATTCTCTATCTGTAAGGACTGGCAATCCAGTAATATCCCAGTAATATCCTTTTTTCATTAACGAAGTATAAATAGCCATCATGATTGTAAATATAACGTCTAAAACAGAATTTCTATTTTTTCTGAATCCTCTAATATAAATTTTTTCTGAAGATGTAATATTATTATTCATTAAAGTATTGGCAGTAATTAATGAGCTTGTGGGAATCTGAAGATCTGCATGCGTCCAGCCGATAAATCCAAATTCTACATTTTCAAGTGCCTTATTAATTCCACACATTATTCCATAGCCCATACCTTGGTTCTCTTCAACATTAACAACATTAATACAAGGCAAATTGCTCGCTTCATTCATTAATATTTTATAACTGTTATCAACCGAGCCATTGTTAACAAGTATAAAATTAATTGAGGGATCTTCCTTGTTAATCTTTTCTAATTCCAAAGTAAGTTTAGGGATGTTTGCTTCTTCGTTATAACAAGGAATTACAAAACAAGTTTTCTTCATTTAAAAAATTTTTGATCTATGTGCAAGCAAGCATCTAGAACAGCGCCTTCCCCGCTTCTTGAAGGAGTTACGTAATTAGCTTGCTTAATAGCTTCTGGTCTTGCGTTTTTTGGAGCAATAGAGTATTTAACAATCTTCATTACTTCAGAATCAAAATATCCATCACCCATAAATATTATTTCATCAGGATTTTGATTTTTAAAAAAACTTAACCTTTCCTCTTCAGAAACAAGCAAAACACTAAATCCTAAATCTTCGATTCTTTTTTTTGTAATACTAAACCCTCGTTTATCAGCTGAAATAAATGAGGTATTGATTTTATTTTTTATAATTTTTAAACCATCGCTGTCATGTGGACCAAATATTTTATAAATCTTACCTTTTTCACTATATATTGAATGACCTGTTGTCAAAACTCCATCAACATCTAAAATAAACTTTTTTACAAATGACATTTTTTTCTTTTTTTAAATTTTATATTCAATATTTTAGTATTTTAAATTTAATTATTAAAAAAAGTAAAAAAAGGTCATTTGTAATCGTAGAATATTAAAGTGGAAAAAATAAATATAAATTTCAAATCTTTATTCAAATATTTGTCTATAACTTTTTTGGTTTTTCTATTTATCTCAACCAGTAAGTTTTCACCACTTAATCCACTTGTTTATGAAACCAGACTTTGGGTAGAGGACACTTATATTTTTGGGGGTGTACGAATTTCAGAAGAACAAGGACTAAGTAGTTATGGTAACCACTCAGTCGGTTTGCTTAATGATAAAAAAGAAGGTTTAACTACTCAAGGAATAGAAAATAATTATTATGATTATCATCTTCAAATAAATAAAGATTATCTTGACGGTAAATTAGAGTTATCAGATAACCCTGATATACAACTTGGATATTATGATAGAAACACTGGCTTTACCGTAAGGATTCTTCCTTATTTAATTTATAAAACAAATATTTTTAAATTTTTGCCTTCTTTTTATATCGAAACTGTCTATTTTATATTTACAAGCATTATTTTTGCATTTATCACAAATAAAGTATGGAAAAAAGAGGGCTTTTTAGTTGCACTTATATTTGCATTCAGCCATTTTTTTTACTGGATTTTTATAGTACACGCAAGATCGCTTGCTACTCCTTATTTAATTTCTATTATTCCTTTCCTTATCCCTTTTACCAAGTACTCAAAGTATTTGTATAAGAAAAGATATAATTTTTACTTTATGACTTTTGTATTATTAGTACCTTTTTTAGAACACATAACAGTAGGGTATTTACATATTGTTGCTTTATTGTCAGGTATTTATTTAAATAATGATTTAAAATTTCTTAAAAATTTTATTAAGGATAATTTTTTTAAATTGGGCTTTGCATTGACGTCTTCGTTATTAATTTCTCAAATTATTGTTATTCTTCAAAACTATTTCTTTTTAGGTCAATCATTTGTATCAACAATGCAAAGCCATTGGTACAACTTAACTAAAAGAGAAGATGGAACAGGAGTTTTTAGTTGTTTTGGAGAAAGTTCGTACTTTGATGTAGTTGAAATGTATTTAGGTTCAAATATTATAAATTTAAAAATATTTGAACTTAATTACCTAAACTTAACCTTGATTTCATTAATAATTTATTTTGCAGTAAAAATATTTCTTAAAAAAATTCCACCCACAAGTAATGAATTATTAATTTTGTATTTAGCCTCATTGTCGTTGACAATACTTTGGTTTATAATTACAAAATCACATGCACTTTGCCACCCACACTTTCAACCAATGCTATTTCTATACTCCTCATTTCCTTTGATAACGATCTATTTCGGCAGAATTATTCGTGATATATTTGACATCTATATAAAAAATGAATAGATATAAGAAATACTTATTTTTTAATTTATCTTTTTTTGTTTTCCATCTGTTAATACAATATTTTTTTAATAAATGGATACAATTTAATTACTTAACATTAATTTTTGAATTTATTTTCTTTTCTTTGATGTGTTACCGATTTTTATTTGCAAAAAATGATTTTGAAATAATTTTATATTCTTTATCAAATTTAATTATCTATATTTTTTTCATTTGGGTTATTGAAAAATCACTCTCTATAGATTTATTATTATATATGTATGAACAAGGATATCCACTAACTATTGAAGAAATATCCAATGCAAATAATTTGTATGACATGACTTCTTTTAGGATTAATCAGGCAAAAAACTCATCTGTAGTCTTGCACGATGGTACAAAGTTTCAGTTATCTAACATTGGTAAGGTTTTTACAATGATTTTAAGTTTTCTGAGGAATCTCTATTTCTAAAAGTATTTTTTATTTGTTAATTTTTATAAATTATAATTTTTAGCATGCAAAAACAATACAGTTTTCAATTAAAGCTCACAAAAATAATCTATTTATTATTTTTTGCACTAATTTTATATAAATCAAATAATGCGTATATTTCTCCAGACGAAGCGTACAGTTTTCTTGAATATGTATTCACTGGAGACCTTTTAAATGTAGGATTAGCAAATAATCATTTATTAAATAATTTTTTAATTTACGTAACAACATTATTTTCTTACACAGAATTTTTAATAAGACTGCCAAATATAATTGCTGGAACTATTTACCTGTACAGTGCATATAATTTTTCTAAAAAATCTCACACTCCTCTTTTAGTATTTTGTATTTTGTCTTCACCGCCATATTTAATTGAGTATTTTTCAATTGGTAGAGGATATGGTATTAGTGTTTGTTTAATAATTTATGGACTTTTGTCTCTTAAATCTGTGGAAAGTAACCATGAAGAAAAAATTCAAAGGGCAGGATGGTTTTTTATATTAGCGTCATATTCAATTCATATATCTGCTATCTTTTTTTCTGTATTAATTTTTCTTAATTTAAAAGTAATTTTAGAAAGTAGAAATTATAAGTTCTACTTTAATTTAATTTTACAATCGTTATTAGTTCTTCCAATTGCTTATCTGATTTTTAATATCACAGCATTAGGCAAGCCCGTGTATGGTATCGAAAACATAGGAATTCTTGAGTTAATTTTTTTAGGTTTTGGCCTGATAGATTTAGTTCTAATTGGTACTACCTTTAGTTTATATTTTGGTTGGATTATTTATATTCCATTAATTTTATTTAAAAAATTTACCAAGGATGAAAAATTAATAATACTTATTTCCTACACTAGTTTGGCTTTAGTATATTTACTTCCAGCAATTTTTGGAAAACCACTTCCAACACTTAGAGTTTTAACACCATTTTTACCAGGAATTCTTCTTTCTATAATATTTTCAATTTTATATATTTTGAATAATGTGAAATTAATTACTAAAGCTGTAGCTGTATACACTATTTCAGTAATTTTGGTTTTTAACCTCTTAATAAATTATAATTCAAAATATTATTTTGATTGGGTGGATGAATTTGATGGAACTATTGCAGCTAATTTTTCAAATCCAAAACTCGACAAATGTGTATTTTCTGAGTACACGTATGGTGATAAACGAGCTGAGTATTACAGAATTAAAGCTATGTATGTAAATGAAATATATTGTGATCCATTTACATTAACTATTATTAAAAAAGGTAATTAAGTTTATGTACATGTTTTTAAATAATTTTTTTAATGATATTCGTAAAAAAATATTTCTGTACTCGTTAATTTTATTTTATTGTTTCGCAAAGTTGCAATCATTAAATCATAATTTACCCCCATATTATTTTTATTGCGATGAGGGCCTGTTTTCGGATGAGGTATTTAGAATGTTAAATTCAAATTCTTCTCAACAAGAAATGTTTAAGTCTGGTCCATTGAACATCATTCCTATCTTTTATTTATACAAACTTTATTTATATCTATTTAATGTCAGTGCATCGTATACGGATTTAATAATTTTTGGCAGAACAATTTTATCAGTTGGTTTAAATGTAATATCAATAATTTATTTAGATAAAATTTTAAATATATTTTTTGAAAAAAAATCTTCACGATTTATTTATTTTGGCCTTCTTTTGTATGTTTTATCTCCTTATTTGTTTGCTCAAACAAGAATTTGGTATCCAGACAGCTATCAATTAGTTTTTTCACTTGGATTAATTTATTATATTTATAAAACAAAAAAAGAAAATTTTAACCAAAAAAATTTAATTTTTATCGTAATTTTCATTTCTTTGCTATTTTCTACAAAATACACGGGTGTATTCCTAGCCATTCCAGCAGTATTTATTCTCCTGCAAAAATTCAAAATGACTTTTAAAAATTATTCGCTTAATAAAAAAATTTTTGAATTTTTAAAATATTTTTTACTCTCAATGGCGATATTCTCATCATTAAATTACAGTATTTTGCTAAATTTTGAACAGTTCCTTATAGATTTTTATTTTAATATAAACAATTATGGTGGAAGTTTTAAGTTTTCTTGGAGATTATTACAGGGCGTTAAATACTATTCAACTTTTCTCTTTATAATTCCTTTTTCATTGTTTAGTATTTTTTATCAAATTATTGCATTTTATAAATTTGTTAAAGATAAAAAATACTTTGAAGTATTTATGTTTTTTATTCTCCCAATTTCTTTTTGTGTCTATTTGGGTGGGTATTACTTAATCATTAACAGGAACATAAATTTTCTAATTCCTTTAATAATTATTCCTATTTGCATCGGCATAAAAGAAAGTTTTAATTTTAAATATCTCCCATTCAGAATATTTAATGTTTTAAATCTTACATTCATGTGCAGTTTTATTTTAATTTCTTTTTCTACAACTCTTTTAGATGATTTTAAAGTTGATTCAAGAATAGAGATGCAAAATTATTTAATTGATAAATTTACCTCAACTTCGATACAGTCTGTAGGTGTAAATGAAGGTTGTACCGGAAACTCGCCAGCAGACTGGTTATATGTAACTGAAGTTGATCGTAATATGGAAACTGATAAAGACGCATATCTATTTAATTCACATTGGAATAGTGCTGTAAAAATTCAAAAACAAAATATTTTGTTCGTTACAAATCACAAGAATACACATTTTGATTATTACTTAAATTTTGATTTGTTTAACAATAATTATTTTATTCAAAATAAGATTATTGAAGTCAATAAAAATTATAAATTAAAGAAAGTTTTTGATTCAAACGGACCAAAAATGATGTACTTAATCAAAAAATAATATTTTACATAAAGTAATAGTAAATTGCCCTCAACATTTCGTGAATAATATTTGAAGATGAAGTTACAAACTCAGGGATATTATTTGGATTTAGTAGTATTAAAAATTTGTCGGAAAACATTTTTGGACTAAGCATTTCTGAAAACTTTGGATCAAATGCAGGTAAAGTAATATATAAGAAAATTGCAAAATAAATATATTTTGTTCTATTTTTAAATTGCGTGAATAATTTTTCTTTATTGTCAAAGTGAAGAATTGTAAAAATACTTACAATAATATAAATATGCCTTCCCCAATCTAATGAAATTATAAATAGTGGAACAAAAGACAATAAAAACAATATAGATAAAATAAGATTATCTTGAAATATTTTAGTAAAAAATACAGGACTTAAAACTAAAGCTCCATAAACCAAATACAAAATGTAATCAGGAGAGGATTGGTAAAAAGAAAGAGTTGTATTTATGGTTTCAAAAAAGTCATACCCCAGCCACTTTATTGCACCATCACAAAAATCCCCATAATAATTAAAACTTTTTAAATCTATACAAATTAACTCTGAAAGATTTTTTGTATTTGTTATAGTTTTGAAATAAAGAGGAAAATATATAAAAAGCGGTGAAACATATAAAGCAGAATAATAATTTAAATTTTTTCTATCGTATAAAAATATGTAATAAAGAAGTGGAAAAAGAAAATAAATATTATATTCTGCAGAAAATATTCCAACAACATTTAGAAATACACTTGTATATAAAAAGACTTTTTTAAACTTAGAATTATATGAATATATAAAGCATGAAAAGGTCGCCAGTCCTATAATTTCCTTTCTAAAAGCATACTCTAAATTAGTCAAAGCAAATAACAGAAAAGCAGGCGAAAACAATAACAAGTAAGAAATTGTGTTTTGTTTTTTTATTAAAAATAATCTAACAATTGTATAAAAGTAAATAATTAAAATTACATCAATAAAAAATGTCATAGTATATAAAATTTCTATTGGCAAAAATGGTAAATCAATAAAAAAGGATCCAAACATTCCTCTTCGAACGAAACCATAATTATAATTTATAAGCCATTCAGCTGTATACCACTGATGCCCCCTGTTTACCGGTCCATTGATATAATGAATAAAATTTAGAATTGGAATTAATATTAAAAATGCAAAAATATAAATTATTACAGATTTATAAGTTTCAAATTTTTTCAAAATTTTATTCATAAAAACAATTATCACATATTTAGTGTTGGTTTATCTATATTTTAAAATTTATAAATGCTGTACATTTAATAGATTTTTTAATTTTTAATATGCTTATCCAAAATAATTTTAAGAGTAGTATCTAAAGGTGGATTTAAATCTTATACAAAAAATTTGTGGAAAAATTCCAGACAATTTTATAAAAGCAAAACCTACTGATTCATCATATATCTTTGCAAATGATGAAAATTTTAATTCTTTAAATTTATATGATTTTTTTGGCAGAGCTGCAACAGTAAATTCTTTTGAAGAATGTTTCTACTATGTAGAGCTTGGTTTTGAACCAAACAAATTTACAATATTCGACTTATTACAAACAGTTGCCATTTTGTTTTTTGTTTTTTTGCTAATAAAAAAAAATTATCCACAAAAAATTTTGAGTTTATTTAAAAATTTAAAGAAAAAAATTATAAAATCTTTAAATAAAATTAATATCTATTTTGAATCATATAATCTAAATAAAAAAATTGTTTTTATAATATTTTTTTTGCTACTTTTTTTAAAAAGCTTTATATCTTATGAAATAGTAAAAAACAAATCGTACTTGATTCCTTCTTTCATTGATGAATATATTACTTTAGCGTCTAATGTTAATTTTTTTAGAACACTAGATTTCAATGCCGGTAGTTTTATTGGTGGAAGTTATAATCCAAATATAACTTCCGGAATTATTAGTTCAGTAGGAAAAGTAATAGGTTGGGAATTTTCCAATGACTTTATAATTTCAAGAATTACAAATTTTTTATATATAGTTTTATTACAACTCGCTTTCTTTATTGTTATTAGCAATGTATATAAGTCAGAAAAGTATTTTCTTATACTTGTATCAAGTTTTTCAATTTTTTTAATCCCTTGGTGGCAGGGTTCTCTGTATTCTATTGGTGAAATTCCAGCTACTATAGTTTTTGTAAACGCTATTTTCTTATTCAACAGGTACAGAAAAATATCGATAATTTTGTTTTCTACTTCGATTGTTCTTGGCAAAACTTTATTATTTCTTCCGTTTTTCTTTTTTTATTTAATCTATTTTTTGAAAGACAAGAATGTAAAAAAATCTTTAAGAGACATTGCGTTGTTTGTAATGCCAGCAATCCCATGGTTGCTATTAGTTAGAAGAAAATATCCAGGCAACAATGTATTACAATATTTAGTTGATCAAAAGAGTTTTATATTAGGTCACCAAACATCGGGATTAAACATAAGTAATTCTTCGAATTATCTAAATTTTTATCAAAGGTTACTAGATTCAGAATTTGTAAATTGGAATATATATGAAAAAAATAGAGTATTGCTTATTCCATTAATATTTTTGTTTTTGATATATTTAAACAAAGAATCTATTGATAATTTTTTTGGTTATATTACTTTGCCTATAATTACATCATTTTTATCAATTTACTTATGGTTTGTTATATTTAATGATACAAAATGGATCAGGCATACCCAACACTATACAATAATAATTATCATTTCCATCCTCTATTTAATTAATTTTGATGTTGTAAAAAATAAAATCCATATTTTTATTTTTACGTCATGTTTTATTTACTTTTTTGATAATCAAAAAAACTTAATTCCTTATTTTCTATTAATAATTATGTTTGTAATTTTCTTAAATTTCAAGTTTAAAAATATTGAACTACTTAAAGGAGTTTTAGTAATAATTATGTTTATTGAATTTATGATACCTACTAAGAATATGGGCTTACAGGAATTAAAGCAGTTTGAACTTGAAGAATGTACTCAAAAAATTGAAAGTGATGATTGTAGGAAAGCTTATTTGCGAAGATAAGTTTTATCTTTTTTGATATTTACTGTAAATCTTAAAAATATCTTTAAGCATTATCAAAGGATCACGAAAAAGCGATACAGAAGAATTATTATCATGATTGTAAGCTATAGGTACTTCTATTACTTCTAACCCTTTATTTTTACATGACATTATTAAGTCTAAATCAAACATGAATCCCACAACGCTCAATTGTGAAGCAATAGGCTTGATATTTCCTGTATTTAAAAATTTAAATCCGCACTGTGTATCGTAAATAGACAATTTAAAAATTGCTCTAATCAATTTGTTTAGAAGTTTTCCAGCGAATTGTCTTCTAATTGGGGTTCCTTGCTGACTTCCAATTACCCTTGAACCAACAAATAAAGTTTCCTTTTGTATGAACCAAGAACTATCTAATTGATCTATGTCTACAGACAAGTCAGCATCAACAATTAAAACCCTATTAAAGCTACAATTTTCCAACCCTTTCTTTACAGCAAAACCCTTACCTTTTGTTACTTCATTGGTTATTGAAATTTTTGAGTCTGTTACTAATTCTTTGAATTTAACATCAGTATCATCTGTCGAGCCATTATTGATAACAATTATTTCATACAAAATATCTTGTTTTTTAAGCCAACTTGACAATCTATCCAAAGAGAAAAACAACTTTTCAGATTCGTTGTAGCATGGAATTATTACGCTCAACATAGCTTAAGTATAGGTTTCTTGTGACTAATTTGTGGGCGCTACAGGATTTGAACCTGTGACTTCTTCCTTGTAAGGAAAGAACCATTAAATACTAGGTAGTATCAGAGAGTATCAATTTATAGAGTCAATGAACTTTAGCTCTTTCAAAAAGATATCAGAAGTTATCAGAGAGTGTCTACAGTTTTTTGAAAAATGTGCGGTTTTTGTGCGGTTAAATAATTAAGAATTAAATTTTTTGTAGGATTCTTCTCTAGCTTCTAAAGATTCCCAATTGTCTTCCAATTCACTAGAAAAATTACAATAATTAAAAATTGCTTCCATATAACTTTGAACACCTTGAGCTTCTTTTCCTGAATTTCTTTGAATAATGTAATAAAAATCTATAAAGTAATAAATTGGTAAATCATCAGCAATATGGTCATCTATACCTTCTTCAATAAACTCACATTCTGCATTTACTTGTTTCAAAATTTCATCATCGTCAAGATTTAGATCTGAAAATCCATATACATTTTTATGCTCTCTAATCGCATCATCTCTATACTCAGTTTGATAATTTGTACACGATACGATTAGCAGTAATAAAAGTAAATACTTTATGGTTTTTTTCATAAATTCTTAATTAATATTAATCAATTTTATAAAGCTTATATGCAATTA
>CEOO01109779.1_pt1 | contig 55942 bp, 61 predicted proteins | sample 530321 | NCBI WGS metagenome assembly CEOO01 (sample SAMEA2619927, study PRJEB7988) | marine metagenome | biome: marine biome (ENVO:00000447); feature: surface water layer (ENVO:00002042); material: "saline water (ENVO:00002010), including plankton (ENVO:xxxxxxxx)" | depth 5 m
GTTGCTAAGCCAGCACCTGAAAATAGTTTAATTAATGAAAATAATCCTTTATCAGAGGGTGAAACTTCCCAAAAGAAAAAAGGGTTCTTTAACTTTACCGAAAAAATCAAAGAAGGGCTCGCCAAAACTAGAGAAAAGCTAACAACTCCACTAGGTGAACTTTTCTCAAGTAAAAAAATTGATGAAATTTTTTATGATGAATTAGAAATGATTCTTTTGACTTCTGATGTTGGTATTTCCGCAACTGATTATTTAATTAATAGAGTGAAAGAAGCAGTTTCAAAAAATAATTTAGTTGAACCTCAAGACTTAAAACAAATTTTAAAAGATGAACTAGTTGAATTACTTCAAGCAGTGGAGCAACCAATAAATATAAGTGAAAATAGTCCATACGTAATAATGATGGTAGGAGTAAATGGCACTGGTAAGACAACCACTATAGGTAAATTAACTAAACATCTATCTGATCAAAATCATTCTGTCTTAATTGCTGCAGGCGATACTTTTAGAGCGGCTGCTGCAGAACAACTTCAGGTTTGGGGAGATAGGAATAACGTTACAGTAATATCTCAAGAAACAGGGGATCCAAGTGCAGTTGTATTTGATGCAATAAATTCTGCAAAAGCCAAAAATATAGATATTGCAATCGCAGATACTGCTGGGAGACTTCCAACTCAAAAGCATCTTATAGATGAGATAGCAAAAATAAAGAAAGTGATGGATAAATGTCACGAGGGCTCACCTCATGAAATATTACTTGTTATAGATGCTAATACTGGTCAAAATGCAATTAACCAATTGAAGATTTTCAATGAAGCTCTTGGTATTACTGGACTTGTTATAACCAAACTTGATGGAACAGCCAAAGGAGGAGTTATTGCAGCAATAGCAAAAGAAACTCCTATTCCCATAAGATTTATTGGAGTCGGTGAGGGTATTGATGATCTAAGAATATTTAATGCAAAAGAATATGTGAATGGAATGTTCTCATGATTAAATTTAGTGAAATTTTTAAAAGTTATTCTTCAGCGAATACGGTCTTGCAAAACATTAGCTTTGAAATAAACTCGGGAGACTTAGTTTTTGTTACCGGGTCTTCAGGTGCAGGTAAATCAACTCTCATCAAATTAATTTCTGCCTTAGAAAGACCAACCTCGGGAAAAATAATATTCGAAGATCAAAGCCTATCCGATCTGACTAATATTGATATGCCCTATCTAAGAAGAAAATTTGGAATGATTTTTCAAGATCATAAATTATTATTTGATCGGAATTGTTTTGAGAATGTTGTCCTACCTCTTTCGATAAATGATACGACATCCGTTGATATAAATAGAAGAGTCAGGGCAGCTTTAAATAAAGTTGGATTACTTGATAAGGAAAAAGTGATGCCAATAACATTATCTGGTGGAGAGCAACAAAGGTTGGCAATCGCAAGAGCAATAGTCTCGAGACCATCAATTCTTATTGCTGATGAACCTACTGGTAACCTTGATAAAAAATATGCTGATGACATTATGAATATTTTTTACAGTTTTCAGCAAGTTGGGGTTACCGTCATCATATCTTCCCATGAAGCACCAAAATCTCCAATTAAATTTAAAGAACTTCATCTAATCAAAGGAGAACTTATTAACAAAGATGTTCCACTACTTTCATAATCATTTTCAGGCACTAATTAGAGCAATCATTAGAATTAAATCCAACTGGATTTCGTCTACAATAATGATTACTGTTATTGGGATTACTTTGTGTCTTCCAGCCACTGGTTTTTTACTCGTAAAGAATGCCTCCCAACTCTCAAGTAAAATTGAGTATGATGCTCAAATAAGTGTTTTTCTCAATAAAAATATCTCTGATGACCAGATAGAATTCATAAGCTCAACATTAAAGCAAAGTAACTTAGTTAAAGATATTCATTTTGAACCAAAACTTAAGGCTTGGGAAAAACTTCAAGCAAAATTAAAATTAAACTCATTAGATGCTGGCATATCAGAAAATCCTCTTCCAGACGCTTTTTTTGTAACACTTAACTCACTTAATACCAAGGTAGTTAAATCTTTGAATGATGATATACAAAATCTTGAAGGTGTAAAAGAAGTTATAATAGATAGTGGATGGATAAAAAAATTACGTTCAATTTTATATTTAATTAAAATTACCCTTTTTATTTTAGGAGCTTTACTAACCATAGTTTTAATAGTGGTAATTGGAAATACGATTAGACTTCAAACATTAACCTACCAAAATGAAATTGAGTTAAGCAGATTAATTGGTGCTACAGATAGTTTTATTCAACGACCTTTTATTTACACTGGAATATTTTATGGTCTAGGAGGAAGCTTAGTTAATACAGGGTTATTGACAGGAATTATTGAAATTTTTAATCGAATTGCATATAAGTTTGAGCATATCCTAGGAGGATTGATCATACTTTATAATCTTTCTTTAATTGAGTATCTACTTCTAGCTTCTTTATCCATGATAATTGGACTATTTGCTTCATATTATGCAGCTTCACAATCTCTAAAAAAAATTGAAAAAAACTTCTAACTACTTGTATTGAATGGAACTTTTCATTAAAATTAGCACTCTATAGTAAAGAGTGCTAAAATAACGCTTAAATTATGAATAACTTATCTTTATCTACACTACATATCTCTGATGATTTCAATATCTATCAAGAGACTATTAGAAAAATTCCTTCCCTCACAGCTGAGGAAGAATTTGAGCTTGCTTCTCGCCTTAAGAAAGATAATGATCTAGAGGCTGCAAAGAAATTAATTCTCTCACACCTTAAACTGGTTATGAAGATAGCCCGCTCTTACAGTGGATACAATTTACCTCATGCAGATTTAGTTCAAGAGGGGAATATAGGGTTAATGAAAGCTGTTAAAAGATTTGATCCAGACAGAGGAGTTCGTTTGGTTTCCTTTGCTATCTATTGGATTAAAGCTGAGATACAAGAATATGTTATAAAAAACTGGAGACTGGTTAAAACTGCAACTACAAAAGCTCAAAGAAAGTTATTTTTTAACCTTAGAAGTCTTCGAAAAACTCTTAAACCCCTAAAACCCGAGGATATTAAATCTATTGCGGAAGAACTTAAAGTAAAAGAAGAGGAAGTTAAAGAGATGGAATATCGTTTAAATGGTAAAGAAATTACAATTGATTATTCTGACGATGAATCCGAAGAGGATCATTTTAAACCTATTTCCTATTTACAAGACGACTCTCTCAATCCTTCAGATCAACTTGAGCAAGATGAAAGCAAGGAAAACAACTTTTCACAGCTCCGTCATGCTTTAAAAGAGCTTGATGAAAGAAGCAGGGCTATTGTTGAAGCTAGATGGCTTAGTAGCAATAAATCTACAACACTTCATCAATTAGCTGAAAAATTTGATGTGTCAGCAGAAAGAATAAGGCAAATAGAACAAAGTGCATTAACGAAACTTAAAGCTTTAATGATTCCTGATTCTTCAATTTAGGTTTTAATAACAATCTGCTAAAATTCGCTTTTAAAAACTTTATATATAATGGCGAATTCACCTACTCCAATTGAAATAAAACTTCATCAAGAATCAAAACTTCTTGAGATTTTTTTTGATAACAATACTGAATGTATGCTTTCTGCAGAATTCTTAAGGGTTCATTCTCCCTCCGCAGAAGTTCAAGGCCATTCTCCTGATCAGGCAATACTTCAAACTGGGAAAGAAAATATTGGTATTGTTAATATTGAAGCAGTTGGTAATTATGCAATAAAAATAAAATTCACAGATGAACATGAAACTGGAATTTTTTCATGGGCATATTTATATCATTTAGCAGAAAACTATGAAAGTTTATGGCTTGAATATATTGGTAAACTTGATGCAGCGGGATATAAAAGGAAAGTTAATGAAAACTAAAGATACACAGTTTGGTTTTAATACTATCAAAAGAGATGATAAAACGAAAAGAGTTGGGAAGGTGTTTAATTCTGTATCTAAAAATTATGACCTCATGAACAACTTAATGTCTCTCGGTCTGCATAAAGTGTGGAAAAAGATTGTTATTCAAACAGCCTCCCTACGAGCTAATGCAAAAATTTTAGATATTGCTGCTGGAACTGCCGATTTGACCCTAGCATTTGCCCAACAAAATAAAAATTTTGAAATATTTCAAACTGACATTAATTTTTCAATGCTCCATGAAGGTCAAAAAAAACTCACTAATCATGGAAAAATTATTCCCGCTGTTGCATGTGATGGTGAGGCATTACCTTTTCCAAATAATTATTTTGACTGTGTAACAGTAGCATTTGGATTAAGAAATATGACTAATAAAGATGCTGCTCTCCAGGAAATATATAGAGTTTTATCACCTGGCGGAAAAGTTATCATTTTAGAATTTTCACAGGTTAATAAAAAGCTTGCAAAGCTATATGATTTTTTTTCTTTTAAGATAATTCCTAAACTTGGAAAGACATTCGCCAAAGACGAATCAAGCTATCAATACCTTGTTGAATCAATTAGGGTGCATCCCAACCAAGAGAAATTGAAAAATCTTATGGAGTCACAATTTTTTGAGAATGTATCCTACATCAACTTAAGTGCTGGTATTGTATCAATTCATAAGGGATACAAAGTATAAATGAATCTACACCATAAAATTATAAATCATGTACTTACTCAAAATGAATGGATAAAAGATGAGTTAAATCAGTTTAAAAATAAAATTGTTCAATTAAATGTAGAGCCATTTACGATTCAATTTAAAGTAACTGATTTAGGCCAACTAATCAGTTGTGATATTCAAGAACATGCAGATACAACAATCTCATTATCTTCCCAAGCATTTATAAAATTATTAATGACAAAACAAAAAAAAGGCATAACTGTAAGCGGAGATGTTGATCTTGCAAACGTATTTTCAAAGATTATGCTCAGAGCAAGATGGGATTATGAGGAGGACCTGAGCTATCTTGTAGGAGATATAGCTGCGGTTGAAATTTCAAAACTTACTAAGGCAATTGCCAGAGATGGGAAAAAAGGGTTGCGCAGTGTTGCGGAAAACTTTGTTGAATATTGGCAAGAAGAAAAAGAAATATTAACCACAAAAGATGAAGTCGAAAGATTCAATTCAGAGGTTGATGAAATAGTAGAAAGTTTCTATAGGTTAGAAGCAAAGATCAATGAACTTCAACCTAATAAATCACAATGAGTATTTTTAGATTATTTTATGTAATTTTCATCGCTCTTAAATATGGTTTGGATGAATTTTTTAATTCAAAAGTAATAAAAATAATACAATTCTTTTTAGCCCCAATTCGTCTTCGACAATCCCGTAACAATAGAGGTGAAAGATTAAGAATAGCTCTAGAAAAACTTGGGCCAATTTTTGTTAAATTTGGGCAAATGCTCTCTACGCGAAGAGATCTTCTACCAATTGATATTGCAGATGAACTTGCTAAACTTCAAGACAAAGTTCCTCCATTTGATTTTAAAGAAGTTAAGAAAATTATAGAGCAAACTTACAAGACAGCTTTGTCAAAACAATTTATTGAGTTTAATCAGCAGCCAGTAGCAAGCGCATCAGTAGCTCAAGTACATTTTGCAAAGTTATTAAATGGACAAGAAATTGCAGTCAAAATACTTAGACCAAACATACATAATCAAGTAAAAAAAGATATAAAGCTCCTTACATGGGTAGCTATTATTATCCAAAAAATATGGTCTGATGGTAAAAGATTAAAGCCGGTAGAGGTAGTTGCTGAATTTGCAAAACATACTGATTCAGAGCTTAATCTTCTATTAGAGGCAGGTCATTGCAGTCATTTAGGTGAAAATTTTAATGATAAAAAACTGTTGATTGTCCCTTCTGTTTTTTGGGATCACTGCCACGAAAATATTATGGTAATGGAAAGAATGGATGGAATACCAATCAGTAATATTGCTTTATTAAAGAAAAATAGAATTGATATTCCCTTATTAGCTAAAAATGGGGTAGAAATATTCTTTACTCAAGTTTTTAGAGATGGTTTCTTTCATGCAGATATGCACCCTGGAAATATTCAAGTTAGGAAAGATGGAAAATATATCGCATTAGATTTTGGAATTATGGGATCTCTTAACGACGAAGATAAGAAATATTTAGCTCGTAATTTTGTTTGTTTTTTTAAAAGAGATTATAGGGGTGTTGCTGAAGCGCATGTAGAATCAGGTTGGGTGCCTCCTGAAACTTCTGTTGATGAGTTTGAAAATGCTATCCGTTCAGTTTGTGAGCCAATATTTGATAAGCCTCTTAAAGAAATTTCTTTTGGAAAGCTTTTAATTAGATTATTTCAAACCTCAAGACAATTTAATATGGAAATACAGCCGCAATTAACTATGCTTCAAAAAACACTTTTAAATGTTGAGGGTCTTGGAAGAGATCTTGATCCAGATTTAGATTTATGGAAAACAGCTAGGCCATTTTTAGAGAGTTGGTTAAAAAAAGAAACAGGACCAAAAAAAGTATTTGAAAATATCAGAAAAGATATTCCAAATATAATGAATATGTTTACTGAAATACCTTTACTTCTTAAAAATCTTAAACAAAGTAATGAAATTAATATCAATTTAAAAAGGGATCTTGATTCTACACAAAAAGCTATAAGAAGAATAAAAATACTTAATATACTTTTATTTATAATAGTTTTTTCGTTGTTCCTATTTTAGGAAATTTCATAACGAGAACCAAAAATAATCATTAAAAAAATTAGATATAATGCTTATTTTTGACATATCCTACAGAAGAAACTGGAACGTTGGCCTATTCTTTTTTGTTTTATAATTGATTGGCACTTAAAGCAAGATAAGCCTTCTCTTCCATATACCTTGTGTTGATTTTGAAAGTAGCCATTCTCACCATTTACGTCAAAAAAGTCACTCATAGTGCTCCCGCCTTTTTTGATGGCGTTTTTGATAACTTTTTTGATATATTTTACTAATATATGTGTTTCTTTTCTCGATACTCTATTAGCTCTTCGCTGTGGTTTGATGCCTGCATAAAAAAGGGCTTCGCTAGCATAGATATTACCAATTCCTACAACGTTTCTAGAATCCATAATCGCACTTTTAATATATTGTCTTTTTCCTTGTAATAATCGATATAAATATTCGTCGTTAAAATTTTGATCTAATGGCTCGGGTCCAAGTTTTAACAAAAGATTATGATCCAAGGGATTATTTTTTGTCCACAAAATTGAACCAAATCTTCTGGGGTCTGTATATCTTAAGATTGGTCCCTCATTATTGAAAGTAAAATCCACATGATCATGTTTATTTACTTTAGAATTTAATGGCATTATGCATAAACGCCCCGACATACCCAAATGAATAATCAAGGTTCCATTAGTAAATTTTGCAAGGATATACTTAGCTCTTCTTTTCAACTGCAAAAGTTCTTGGCCTTTTAAGATTATTTCTAAATTATTATCTATTGGCCAGCGTAATGAATAATTTCTTACATCAACTTTAATAATTGTTTTTCTAAGTAAAGGAATTAAACCTTGTCGAGTAACTTCAACCTCAGGTAGTTCAGGCATTATTTTATTCTTCTGGAATTGCTATATTTGGATTAAGCATAGTGAATCCGAGGTCACTTGGATAACGGTATAGCAATTTCTCATCACTTCGATACAGTTTTAATTCTGGATGCTCTTGGATTCTGTAAAAGGTTATTTTTTTTCCATCCTCAAGAGTCATATCAAAACTTTTATATCCTATTCTAGCATCCATTTTGTAAGGTTCTACTGCTATCGCTTCCGGCTTACGCCATGTGAGATCAAACCATTCATCCATCTCATTTTGATTGAAAGAGATTTTTTCACTGTTTGTAGTCCACTGGCCATTTGAGTGATTAAATTTCAATCGTATTTCTTGCCATTGCTCTAAACGAGAATAATCATAACTCTTAATTCTTTCGAATGTTGCAATGGATTTTTTATCAATGAGTTCTTCCGCAACAAATGATGCAGTTTCAGAGAAGCCCCCGCTTACTAAAAAGATATTATTTTGGAAGAGCATGTATTGATCCTCAGTTACGGCATTATATGTACCGAATAAGAATTCTTCTTTCTGCGATTCATTAGAAAAAACAATTCTTAAAACAGGATTATCTAATCCATACTTATCTAACTCCTGGGGCTCAAGCTTAACAGGACTTGTAGTTGCCAATAGAGCAAGTATTCGATAAACATATAGCTCATCCGCCCTTGCATCAAATGGTTTTACCATTCTCCATCCAAGATTAGTTAATTTAAAACTCGTTTGAGTTCTGGAAGGAAAAAATATTTTAACTTCTTCGAAGCTAGATAATTTTAAATCAGATACAGGAAATCTTGTTGTTGTTTCTTTATCAGCTTCTTGATTATTAAGCACAAAAAAAGCAATGGCGACAACTAAAATAAGTAATACTAGATTTTTTATCCAACTACTTTGCATGCTACGCTTTTCTTCTTCTATACCAGACCCAAAAACCTAAAATGAAAAGGCCAATTGGAATGAAATATTGGAATAAATGGAAAATTGTCCAAGCGACAAGTCTTCCTTTATCATCCCCTGGTATGTTTACATTTACATCTTTTAGTGGCTTAGGTTGAATGGTAATTAATTGGTCATCACCGGCCAGCCAATTGATCATATTGATTCCAAGATCCAAATTACCTCCAGAAGTAATAAAGTAGTTTGAAAGGAATGATGCGTTACCAACAACAACGACTCTTTGACCCTTATCCCCATACTTTCTCTTTAAAGCTACAGCGATATTAATAGGGCCTTTTTTATCGTACTCTACGTCAAATATTAACTTGTCATCTAAGGGTTTTTTGTTAGATGAAAGCCAGCCATTTGGAGCAACTTCAATCAAATCTGAAACTTCCCAACCATTTTCATATGAATCTTTAGCTTTAATCTGATAAGCATCGGAATATTGGGTTCGAAGCATAAAATTCCTTGTTATAGGATGATCTCCATAAACAAGAGCATATGAAATATCCTCACTAGATCCAAAATTAAGTGATGATTTATCTACAACTTTTCCATCTGAAATTTGTAGTCCAAGATAGACAGCTAATTCATCCAAGCCTTGATAATTATCCTCATCTAATAACCAGAATATATTTCCTCCATTTTCTACATATCTAAGTATTTTCTGGGCTTCAGGTTTAGTTACCGGAACTTGAGGGCTTGCAATAACGAGCATTGCACCTTCCTTTGGAACTTCACTTATTGCCGTTAAGTCAGGATTAGAAAACTTGAAACCTTTTTTTTCAAGTTGTTCGCCAAACGCACCGAGGTCATGATTTTTTAAGCCCAATAAATTTTTCTCGCCATGTCCATCAAGATACATGATTGGCTTATTATTTGTTCTAGAAAGTCTGACCAACAAATTAGTTAACTCCTGCTCTGCGAATGGTGGGGTGATATGTTCTGTTCTTTTATTGTATTCAACAATTACCTCACCATCAGTCCTAATCCCTAGGTCCTCAACCAACTTTGGTTCTAGTGTAGGATTGATAAATTCTACCTTGATATCTTTTTTTTCTCTTTGGTATTTTGATATAAAATCAAGAAGTCCTTTACGAAAATTATCACCTTTGTTTGCATCGTCATTGGTTGCGAAAACAGTAAAATTCACTGGGCCATCCATTTTTTTAAGAATTTCTATACTCCCCTTGGTCAGAACACTTCTACTTGCTTGGGTCATATCTTTTACAAATACATACTGGTTGGCAACAACACCAATTAAAAAAATAAGTGCAACAAATAATAGTATGAAAAAGCTATTTTGAAATAAAAATTGAATTCTTTGCTTTCTATTAATTTTCATATAATTATCCAGTCAACCTATCTGAGTCTAACCGTCTGATGGTAAATGTTAAAAAAGTAATAATAAATAATATAAAGTAGGCAACATCTGATGTATCAATTACACCTCTTGTAAATGATTGAAAATGTTTAGCCATAGAAATATGTCCAAACCAATGACTTGGGTCCGAGGCAGTAAGATTACCAAAAATAACCATTGCAAATAATGCGATAAAAGTTGAAATAGCCGCTATTATTGGTTGACTTGTTAAGCTTGAAAAATATATGCCTAATGCACAAAAACTACCTATAAGTAAGATGAGACCAAATGAATTTCCAATTAGGTAACCAAAGTCAATATCTGCCCATATGTTCATAGTGCTTAACATAACAAATATGTATATTACTAATATGCTCAAAAACAAAACTAAACCAACAAATTTACCTATTACAATTTCAGTTAAAGTTATCGGAGCGCTTAATAAAAAGGGCAATGTTTGACTTCTTCTTTCTTCACTAATTAACCGCATCGTTAAAATAGGAATTGCGACAGTCATTAAAAAATTTGCAGCTCCATAAACATTTTGCCCTACAAATATTGTGATACCTTGTCTTTCAGCAGGACGGATTGAGCCTGACATAACCTCAAAGTATTTATTGACACCGTCTAAATATAAAAAACCGAAACCAAACATCAGCAGGGCTAGAATAATCCAACCCATGGGGGATGCAAACAAACTTTTAAGTTCTTTCCTTGCAATATTTATGATCATAATTATTTTTCTAAATGTGTGAGTTGAACAAAAATATCTTCTAAACTAGTAATATCTGGAGCAATATGAAATAAACCCCATTTCTTTTTTGTAGCAGTAATTACTATCTCTTCAGCGGGTAAATATTTATCATTAAAATGAACTCTAAACATAGTATTGTCAATTTTATCTACCTGAGATACTCCCTCAATAGATAGAAGTTCCTTTTTCTGTGGGGCATTGTTAAAACCAACCAATAACTTATTACCTCTTCTTTGTTTTTTTAAATCCTCAATTGAGCCATTGAATACTAAATCTCCTTGATTAATAATTTGCACTCTATCGCAAACCATTTCAACTTCAGGAAGTATATGAGTGGATAAAATAACACTATGTTTTTTTCCTATGTCCTTAATTAAATTTCGAATTTCTCTAATCTGAATGGGATCTAAACCAACCGTTGGTTCGTCTAAAATAACAATCTCAGGATCATGAATAATTGCTTGTGCAATTCCAACCCTTTGTTGATATCCATTTGATAAATTTTCTATCAATCTTTTACTCATGTGACTCAAACCACATTTTTCTTTAGCGCTATCAACTGATCTTCGAATTTTTGATGATTGAACCTTATGAAACCTGGCAGCGGTAGTTAAAAATTCATCAACAGTCAATTCTTTGTAGAGAGGTCTCATTTCAGGAAGATACCCAATCATTTCTTTTGCCTTTTTTGGATTTGCAACCATATCAAAACCACATATTTTTACTGAGCCATCTGATGGAGCTAAGTTTCCTGTAAGCATTCTCATAGTGGTTGATTTACCTGCACCATTCGGACCTAAAAATCCAAGCACTTCACCCTTTTGAAGTGAGAAGGATATATCATTTACAGCAATGTTATTTCCAAAATTTCTGGAAAGATCAATTGCATCTAATGTTGAATGTGCCATATTTTTTCCAATAAAAAAGTTAAGCTCTTTCCTTAGAGGCTTAAGTGACAAAAAGTTTAAAAAAATAATAAGAATGAATTATATGCAAAAAACCATGTCATTTAAACTTATATTGAAAATGATTTTGATTTACACTTATATTTTGCAGTTTTCATTAACTTGCATTATGAAATTAATTCACAAAAGGCATTATGAATAAAAAAACTTTAATTTTTCTATCTATTTTAATAATAAATAATTTATTTGCATTAGAGGAAGAATTTTTCGACATTAATAAACCAGCTAAAATACAAAAGGCAAATGCTGAATTTGTTTACAAATTTCTTCTCGCTGAAATTGCTGCCCAAAGAGGTGACTTAACTTCAGCAGGACATCTATATTACGATCTTGCAAAATTAACAAAAAATATTCCACTTGCTCAAAGAGCTACAAATATCGCAGGATATGCGCGCAATGGGAGATTAGCTCTTGATTCCGCAGAGCTGTGGCGTCAACTTGATAATGATTCCTTAGAGGCAAAACAAATTCTCGCTGAATTATTTATATCAAGCGGTAACTTGGCAAAAGCAAGGCCAATTATTGAAAAATTGTTGGAACAAGAAAAAACTAGAGCTGATGGATTCCTTTATCTCAATAATTTACTGACCAAAGTTGAAAATAAAAAAAATGCGCTAAGATTTATCTTAGCAATTTCTAAGCCCTATCCCGAGCTTGCGGAGGCACATTTTAGTATTGCTCATACTGCATTCTTTGCTGGCGACCTTGATTTAGCTGAAAAAGAATTAGATATTACTGAATCAATCAAGCCAAATTGGGAAACTGCAGCCTTATTTAGGGGTTATATGTTGGCTATTGATTGGCCAGAAAAAGCGTTAGAATTCTATCAAACCTTTTTGAACAGAAATCCAAATTCAAATGAAGTACGTTTGGAGTATGCCAAAATTTTAGCAAACCTAAAAATGTATGACAAAGCGAAAAGCGAGTTTTTAAGATTGGTTGATGGGTCTCTGGCCTCTCCTGAAATTAGTTTAACTGTTGCACTACTTTCTTTGGAATTAAACGATAATATTCTTGCTGAAAAATTCTTTAATCAAGCTCTTGAGCGAGGTTATAGTGATAAAGATAAAATTCAGATTTATTTAGCTAAAATATATCTTGATAGAAAAGAGCCGAACATGGCAATTACATTTTTAGATAAAATTTCATCTGGTCAATTATTTGTTGAAGCAAAAATTTTGACCGCAGAGATTATTTCCGAACACAGATCGGTAGATGATGGAATCGCTTCTTTATCGCAATATAAAAATTTAAGTTTAGATGACAAACTTCAATTTTTAAAGGCAAAAACATCTCTTCTATATAACAATAACCGTAAGCAAGATGCTTTTGATTTAATGAAGAGTGAGGATTCAAATTTTGACAATTCTGCGGAATTTAAATTTGATTATGCAATGCTTGCAGAAAAAATGGGTAATTTATTACTTATGGAACAACTTCTCAAAGAAGCTATTAAATTAAAACCGGATTATGCATATGCCTATAACGCCTTGGGTTATTCTTATGCTGACAGAAATATAAAATTAGCTGATGCAAAAAAATACATAGAAATAGCCTTATCCATAAGCCCTAACAACCATTATATTATGGATAGTATGGGTTGGCTTCATTTTCGTATGGGAAATATCGAAATAGCACTTCAATTTATAGAAAAAGCATATAAAATTCAAAAGGATCCTGAAATTGCAGCGCATCTTGGAGAAATACTTTGGAAAATGGGTAAGCTAAAACAGGCAAAAAAAGTTTGGGAAGAATCTATAAAGACATATCCATCAAATACAGTTTTATTAGAAACTTTTGAAAGACTCCAGTAACCTTTTACCCTCATTGAAACTTTTGTTTCATTTGTTTTTATTTTCAATGCTTAGTAGTTGCGCAACATTAAATCAGATCTTTTCTCCCACTAAAGATCAAAATCCAAAAATATCTAAAATTGATAACACAGAAATTGTTCAAGACTTCACAATGAAGGGAAAATTTGTAATTTATATTAAAAACAAAGGATTTTCAGGAAGCTTATTGTGGAGCTCTTACGGGGAGGAAGATATCATAAAGATTTTTAGTCCTTTTAATTCTATGATTGCGACTATTAAACTTAATAATATTAATGAGCAAATTAAATTTGAATTGAGTGATAATGACAAGCGAGCAAATACAAAAAAATTTTTAAACAAAATCTTTATTGAAGAAAAAAATATTTTTACCTTAAGAAGTTTACTTATTAACCCACCCTCAACACTTAGACAAAAAAATAAAGTTGATATCGCTATGAATAAATGGAAAATAGAGCTAGAGAATCTATATGATAATAAAAGAATACCTAAAAAAATGAAATTTAAAAAAGATGATATTTCACTTAAAATAGTTGTTACAAAATGGATGGATTAACTAAAAATAATTCTAAAGATTCCTCGAGTTTTCAAAGGTTTTTCGCTCCAGCTAAAATTAACTTATTCTTAAAAATTTTGAGTAAACGCACCGACGGTTATCATTGCTTACAAAGCGCTTTCCAGTTAATTGATTTATATGATGAAATTCATTTAAAAAAACGTGAAGATAATAAAATAATTGTTAAATATAATGTTAAATCTATAAAAAGAGAAAATGATTTATGTTTAAAGGCAGCCAACTTAATTCTCAACGATTGTAATGTTGGTGTTGATATAATGGTAAAAAAAAACATTCCAATTGGTGGTGGTTTGGGAGGTGGTAGTTCAGATGCAGCTACTACTCTTATCGCCTTAAATGAATTATTTAATCTTAATTATGAAAAGAAAAAACTTATGAGTTTTGGATTAGCGCTAGGTGCAGATGTCCCTTTTTTCATAAATGGAATTAATGCTTGGGTAGAAGGAATTGGAGAAAAATTAAGTCCAATTTCAATTGGTGATAATGAATATCTACTTTTTATTCCGAATATATCTATATCAACTCAAAGTATTTTTAAAGATTTTAAATTGACAAAAAAGCCAATTCCGTTGAAAATAGCGACCTCTATTAATGATGTTGCACAAGATCAATTACATAATGATTTACATGATAATATTTTAGAAAAATACCCAAAATTAGGTGAGTTATTTAATTGGTTAAAAAAATATGGGGAGCCTAAAATAACTGGAACGGGCTCTACTTTATTTATGAAAAGTAATAACGTGAAAGATATAAAAGAAATTTATAAAAAAAAATCAAGAGATATCAAAATTATCAGAGTCAGGGGTTTATCGGTTCACCCGCACTTATTAACCGATTAATTGGGGAGTCGCCAAGCTGGTTAAGGCACAGGGTTTTGATCCCTGCATGCGAAGGTTCGAATCCTTCCTCCCCAGCCAACTTTTAGGGGAACATACTTTTGAAAACTAAAGAGTTAATGATCTTTGCTGGCAACGCAAATAAAGAGCTCGCTGAAAAAGTTGTTAGTCATCTAAATATGAAGCTTGGTAAGGCAACTGTAGGTTGCTTTAGTGATGGTGAAACCATGGTAGAGCTTCTAGAAAATGTTCGTGGTAAGGATGTTTTTATCCTTCAATCTACCAGCTATCCAACAAATGATAATCTTATGGAAATTCTTGTAACTGTTGATGCACTAAGAAGATCCTCTGCAGCAAGAATAACTGCGGCAATTCCGTATTTAGGCTATTCAAGACAAGATAGAAGGCCGAGGTCTGCAAGAGTCGCCATAACCGCTAAAGTTGTGGCAAATATGCTAACAACAGTTGGGGTTAATAGGCTTCTAACCATGGACCTACATTCTGATCAAATTCAAGGATTTTTTGATATTCCAGTTGACAACATATATGCCACCCCAGTGCTTTTGGACGATCTTGTGAAACAAAATTATCAAGAACCTGTTATTGTTTCGCCGGATGTTGGTGGGGTTGTTAGGGCGAGAGCATGTGCCAAAATATTAGGATCTGATCTGGCTATTATTGATAAAAGGCGACCTAAACCTAATGTATCAGAAGTAATGAACATTATTGGAGATGTTTCCAATCGAACTTGTATTATTATCGACGATATTGTTGACACAGCAAATACTCTTTCTGAAGCTGCCTCAGCACTCAAAAAACAAGGTGCAAGTAAAGTTGTAGCTTATGCTACTCACCCAATTCTCTCTGGTTCTGCTATTAAAACAATCAATGACTCGGAGCTTGATGAAATTGTAATTACTGATACAATTACGCTTCGCGAAAATGCTAGAAATAATAAAAAAATAAGGCAATTGTCTGTAGCTGAAATTTTAGCAGAAACTATTAAACGAATCAGTCATGAAGATTCAGTCAGTTCGTTGTTTATAGATTAATTGGTTCTGAACTATTTGGTAGCCCTGGTCGCGGGGCTATTTTAATTTAGGAGAAATAAATGAAAATTGAGATTAATGCAAAAGAGAGAAAGTCGAAAGGAACGGGTGCGAGCCGCCGTCTTCGGCATGAAGGTTCAACCCCAGGGATTCTTTATGGAGGGGTTAAAGATGCTATAAGTTTGGAAATAGATAGTAAGGAATTGTTTATGCAATTTAGGCATGAAGCTTTCCATGCCTCTATCCTCACTTTAAATCTTGAGGGTAAAAAAGAATCTGTGATTCTGCGTGATTTCCAAATGCATCCAGTAAGAAATATCATTCAACATATTGATTTTCAACGTATTAATGAAAATGAAAAAATTAGCGTTAAGGTTCCGTTCCATTTTATCAATGAAGATACAGCTCCTGGTGTGAAATTAGAAGGTGGCTTGGTATCACATATAATGACTGAAATTGACATATCATGCCTACCAAAAGATCTTCCTCAGTATATAGAAGTAGACCTCGGTGAATTAGCGATGGGAGAATCCATTCATTTATCAGAAGTTTCTGTTCCTGAGGGTGTTGAGTTAACTTCACTTACCGACGAAAATGATCCTGCAATTACCTCCATCAGCAAACCAAAAGTAGTGGTTGAAGAAGAAGTTGTAACTGAAGCATCTGAAGAGGGTGAAGAAGGTGAAGATGCTGAAAGTGCAGAATCAACTGATGAGTCAGGGAATGATTCTGGTGAAGGAAAGTCTGATGATGAAGGTAGCGATAAAGAAAATAAATAATTCCATAATTAATGCTCTTTTTACCAAGAGCATTAATGTTTTATAGTGAGTGCAATCAAATTATTTGTAGGGCTGGGCAATCCCGGGGATGAATATTCCCTAACAAGACATAACATTGGGTTTTGGTGGATAGACTTTGTTACCAAAAATCATAAACTGTCATTAAAAAAATCTACTAAATTTTTTGGTTACTTTTCAAGCATAAGCAATAAATCAGATGTCTTTTTTTTAGAGCCACATACATTCATGAATGAAAGCGGAAAATCAGTTCAAGCCTTTGCTAACTTTTACAAAATTAAGCCGGAAGAAATTTTAGTTATTCACGATGAGCTTGATATAAGCCCAGGTAAAATAAAATTAAAGCTTGGTGGTGGTCATGGAGGTCATAATGGAGTTAAAAATATTTCCCAAATGCTTGGGACTAATAACTTCTGGCGTTTAAGGATTGGTATTGGTCATCCTGGCAATAAAAATCAAGTGAGTAGTTATGTACTTAAAAATCCTTTAAAAAAGGAATTATCACTCATAGAGGAAAGTATTTTTAATAGTTATAAAATTTTTTCGCTTTTAGTTAATGGTGAATTTGATAAAGCCATGTTAAATCTTCATTCAGTATAAGGGAATATTATGAAATGCGGCATAGTAGGACTGCCAAATGTTGGGAAATCAACATTATTTAATGCAATTACTAAAGCTGGTATTGATGCAAATAACTATCCCTTTTGTACAATCGAGCCCAATTTGGGTATTGTAGAGGTCCCAGATATCAGAATTAATGAATTAGCTAAAATTGTAAATCCCGAAAAAATACAACCTGCGATCGTTGAATTTGTTGATATTGCTGGTTTAGTAGAAGGTGCATCGAAAGGAGAAGGTCTGGGTAATAAATTTTTGGCAAATATTCGTGAGACGGATGCTATTCTCCATGTAGTTCGATGTTTCAAGGATGATAATATCGTTCATGTTGCAGGCAGGATAGATCCATTATCAGATATTGAAACGATTCATACAGAATTAATTCTTGCTGACATGGAAACCTTAGAAAAAGCTTATCAAAGAGAATTGAAAAAATCAAAAACGGGTGATAAAGAATCGAAAGCGCTCCTCGAAATTTACTCGAAACTTGATGATAACTTTAATAATGGCAACTTAGCAATTAAACTGGATTTAGATGATGATGAGCTTTCCCTCATTAAACCATTATGTCTAATAACTATTAAGCCCATCATGTTTGTTGCTAATGTTGATGAAAAAGGCTTTGAAAACAATAATAACCTTGAGACTTTGAAAGACTATGGCAAAAAAATGCATTCACCTGTTATTACAATCTGCGCAAAAATTGAATCGGATATTTCTGAATTAGATGATGAAGAAAAACTAATTTTTTTATCTGAAATGAATTTAATGGAGCCAGGTTTAAATAGACTTATACGAGAAGCTTTTTCACTACTAGGCCTCCAAACATATTTCACAGCCGGTATAAAAGAAGTGCGTGCATGGACCACCAAGATTGGTGCGACTGCTCCCCAAGCAGCGGGAGTTATTCATACTGACTTTGAAAAAGGATTTATAAGAGCTGAAGTTATTTCTTATAATGACTATGTCAACCTTAAAGGTGAAACAAAGGCAAAAGAAGCTGGCAAAATGAAGCTAGAGGGCAAAGACTATATTGTAAAAGATGGAGATGTTATGCATTTTAGGTTTAATGTTTGATATAATTCTTCGCTGTTTCCCAAAGGTGATGTAGCTCAGGTGGTTAGAGCGCAGGATTCATAATCCTGAGGTCGAGAGTTCAAGTCTCTCCATCACCACCATTAAATTTTTATAATATTTTTTATGACTATTATTAATCTAATTAAAAGTGTGTTGTCTGCTTTCTTTGGAGTACAAAATAATAAAAAATTTCATGCAGATGAAAAGTTTATTGAAAAACATGGAATAAAATATTATCTTTTAGTTGGTTTTATAATGATTTTTTTAGGTTTAGTACTTCTTAGTATTTTGGTTAATTATATTCTTAAATAAAATAAAGTATTATTTCTTCTTAAAAGGTAGCCTTTCTTCTAGTTCTTCCATATAAATATTCATTCTACCTTCTTCTTCATCTAAAAATCTGCTTATTGCCTTCCTAAATTCATCATTAACAATATAATGACTTGAAAAAGTATCAAAAGGGCTAAATCCCCTAGCTATCTTATGTTCACCTTGTGCACCTCCTTCAAAAAAATCGAGTTTATTTTCAATACAAAACTCTTGTCCCTGATAGTAACAAAGCTCAAAGTGTAAATTAGGTATATATTCAATAGAACCCCAATATCGGCCATAAAGTTTATTATCACTTATAATATTTAATGCTGATGCGATTGGAATTCCGTCTTTATATGCTTGAATAATTAATAATTTTTCGGGTATATTCCTATGTAAATAAATAAAAAAATCTTTTGTAAGGTATGGGGAAGAATGATGAAGTGCATATGTTTGACAATAGCATTCGTACATAAAGTTTAAGTCTTTCTCACAAATATCTGCTCCTAGTTTTCTCGAGATCGTAAGTTTATGACTATCTACCCTCTTTCTCTCTTGCTTGATTTTTTTTCTTTTACGATGTGATAATGTTGTCAGGAAATCATCGAAATTTTTATATTCTTTATTTTCCCATCTAAACTGCACACCTTGTCGATGCATCCAACCAGCTTTGTTAAGAATTTTTTGATCATCACTATTAGTAAATAAAAAATGACAAGAAGAAATTTTATGCTGATGCATTATTTTTTCTAAAGCCTTAACTAAAAGATCTTTTACTTCTTTATTTTTTGCAAGTATACGAGGGCCTGTGACAGGGGTGAAAGGGATAGCACATACTAATTTAGGGTAATAATTTAATCCATGTCTTTGAAATGCTTCTGCCCAAGCCCAATCAAATATATATTCACCATAAGAATGTTCTTTTAAAAAAATGGGCATACAACCAACTACAATACCATCCTCTTTTGCGATAATGGGAAATGGAATCCATCCAGTCCCTTTTCCAATAGACTTCGATTTTTCTAAAGCAAGAAAAAAATCATTGGATAAAAAAGAGTTGTCGGTAAGTTCATTTAGTGAAAAATCTAAATCTACAAAGCTCGAACTTGAGAAAACTTCAACCATATATATAGAATTTTAGATTACTTTAGCTCTAAAGCAATAGTGAAATAGTTAATTCGTAATAGGAGTCTTTAATGGAAGAGATGCTTTTGGATTTTCTTTTAATTCTTGATTTTCAGATTTAGCCGTATTTTGGTTAGATTTTCTGTTATGGAAATCTTTAGCTAAAATAGATAGCTCATCTAGAGAAATAACATTATCATTATTGATATCTACCTGCCTAAATTGCCTTGCTACCTGCGGGAGACATACAGTTGTTTCATAGACATCCAAAGTATTATCGTTATCTGGATCACATGCATGAAACCTTGTTTCAACACTATCTAACATTTCACGTTTTTTCTGTTCATAAATTAAATTATTTTTTGTATCAAAACGTGTAAATTCATCTAACGCCTCATGAATCAAATCTAATTGCGATGATTCTCCAGTATTTGATTTAACTTTATTGTCTGCAGAAACAGCATTAATATTAAATAAATATATAATAAACAATAACTTATATAATTTTTTAAACATATATTAATAAGCACACTTATTAAGCAAGGGAAGACTATTTTGCTACGCAAATGTTAAATCATTGTGACAAAAACACTCTATAATGTAACAAAACTGTAACATAAAAATTTGTAAATCAGGTTAATATAACAAACTACAGACATAAGATAAATAATTAAATTATGGCAAACAATGAACAACCTCATATAGCACTGGTTGATGATGACCCAAAGATAAGGGAATTAACTGCTAAGTATCTTTCAGACCAAGAACTTGCAGTAAAAACAGCTGCAAATGGCTCTGAGCTTGATGAGCTAATGAAAAATAATAATATTAATCTGATAATTCTTGACTTGATGATGCCGGAGGAATCTGGGTTAAGCATATGTCAAAGGCTCAGAGTTAATAAGGTTGAGGTACCAATCATAATGCTAACGGCAAAAGGTGATGAAGTTGATAGGATTGTTGGTTTAGAAATGGGAGCAGACGATTATCTTCCCAAACCATTTAACCCTAGAGAGTTATTGGCAAGAATAAATGCTATTCTAAGAAGGCAACAAAATACTACATCGCAAAATATAAATAATATTTTTAAATTTGGTACTTTTTCTTTTGATATATCTAATCGCAGTCTTCACAAAAGTGGGCAAGAAATACAAATAACTGCGGGGGAATATGACTTACTAAGAGTTTTTGCTGAACGGCCAAAACAGCCACTTTCTCGGGATCAAATAATGCAACTTGCAAAAGGAAAGGAGCTTGATGTTTTTGATAGAAGCATAGATGTTCAAATATCAAGACTAAGGCGATTGATCGAAGAAGACCCGAATAAACCAAAATTCCTTCAAACAAAATGGGGTTTTGGTTATATTTTTATTCCTGACAGTGAACAAAGCTAATTGAGTTTAATACCCAAAACTTTTCTGGCAAGATTAACAATGCTAATCTCTGCGCTGCTTTTGATAGCTCAAATAGTTTCTCTAAAAATTTTCGATTACTTTGAAAGAGAACCAAGGGCAAAAGCACTGGCACAAGAAATTGTTACTATTGTTAATTTTACAAAAGTATCTCTAGATGCTGCTGCGTATAACAAGAGATTGCAATTACTTAATGAGCTGTCCGGTTTGGGAGATGTAAATATATACCCTGCTTACTATTTTGAACCTCTAGAACCAATCCCAGATGACCCTTTCTTACAGCTTGTTGTAAAAAATATTAAAGAGAAACTACCTCCAGATACTTTGATTACTATAAATCATTACGATGTACCTGGAATTTGGGTTAGTTTTGAAATCGATTATGCCCTTTTTTGGCTAGTAGTACCTAGAACAATCATAGACAGACCTTTTCCATGGCATTGGATTGGTTGGGGTACTATAGTTTTTGCATTAGCAATTTTAGGATCATATGTAACAACCCAAAGAATTAGTCGGCCACTAAGACAGGTGATTAATGGTGCTGAACAAATTCGTAATGGTCACACCATAAAGCCATTACCTTTGGACAGTGTTTCTGAATTTCGTGAAGTAAGCCAAGCATTTAATGAGATGTCAGCAAATTTATCAAAAATTTCCAAGGAGAGAAGGTTTTTACTCGCCAGTGTCTCACATGACATAAGAACTCCATTAACTCGGTTAAGATTATCTGCAGAAATGTTGCCAAGAGGTTCGGATGTTATGAAGGAAAGCATAGAGCAAGATATAAATGAAATAAATGAAATTATCAATCAGTTTCTTGAATTTGCACGTGGCTTTGAAGATGAACCAATGACACCAACTAATCTAGGTAAGTTTTTAAGTGATATAAGAGATAAACACAAAAGAATGGGGCATAATTTCAAGCTCAAAAAAAAGAATTTACGTATAGATATACCCAAAAAACTTTTTATCGATATAAGACCCTTAGCTTTTCAAAGATGTTTAGATAATCTTATTAATAATGCTTTTTTTTACTCTCATGGTGAGGTATCAATGGCAGCTATTTTGATGGAAGAAAGCTTCTCCATAAGTATTATTGATAATGGTCCAGGTATACCTGAGGACCAAAAAGATCTTCTTTTGAGGCCCTTTGAAAGAGTTGATGAAGCGCGAGGAAATGAGGGTGGAAGTGGATTAGGCTTGGCTATAGCAGATAGAATTATTAAGGCGCACTCTGGAAGATTGGAATTGATTAATCGCAAGGAAGGAGGCTTAGAAGCGAAAGTTACTATTCCATTAAACTATGGTTAAAATTAATCAAACCAGCTAAGATCTTTTCGAAGATTAACAACTGTCCCAATAATAATAAGTGCAGGAGACTTAACATTGGCCCTTGAAACTTTCGATTTTATATTTTTTAATTCTCCAATAACCACTTTCTGATTGTTTGTTGTCCCGCTTTGCACAACTGCAACTGGCATATTTTGATTCATTCCATGCTTAATTAAATTTCTTTTCATTTCGTCAAGGCTCAGTAAACCCATATAAATCACTAAAGTTTGCTTTTGAGCTATGAGTTTAGGCCAATCAAAATCAATTTTCCCCTCTTTAAAATGACCCGTTAGGAATAAGCAGCTTTGTGCATGATCTCTGTGTGTAAGAGGTATGCCTGAATAGCTGGCGATTCCATTTGCAGCAGAAATACCCGGGACAACCTGAAAAGGAACAGCTGCTCTCATAAGACCCTCTATCTCCTCACCACCTCTTCCAAAGATAAAAGGGTCCCCACCTTTGAGCCTCAAAACCCTTTTACCCTCTTTGGCATATTTCATCAAAAGATCATTTATTGTTGCTTGTTCGAGAGTATGCTGATCCCTTTTCTTTCCGGCGTAAATCATTTCAGCATCTCTTCTAACTAACTCAAGAATATCTTTAGATACCAAATTATCATATATACAAATATCACATTTTTGCATTAGCTGAAGAGCTCTTAAAGTTAATAAATCTTTATCGCCTGGTCCTGCTCCAACTAAATAGACTTCACCATCAGATTCACTTACTCTTTTATTGATAAGGTGATCAATATCTTTAACTATGAACTTTTTATTATTATTTGCTTTTTTTAAAATTTTGTTATCAGAAAAAAAATCCTCCCAAAATCCCCTTCTTTTTTCCATTTGTTTAATTTTCTGTTGGACTATTTTCCTTATACTCCCTGAAAAAGCAACAAGTTTAGAATAAGATGCAGGAAGGAGAGCTTCCATTCTTTCACGAATCATACGCGCCAAAACAGGAGCCTTACCACCGCTAGATATAGCTATTACCAACGCATCTCGTTCTACAATAGAACCCATAGTAAAGGAACATAAAGTTGGCTGGTCAACTACGTTGACAGGAATTCTTCTCTCCTGAGCAATTTTGGATATAGCTTTATTAGTATCTTTATCATTTGTCGCCGCAACTATTAGAGTTTGGTTTGTTATATCCGAAGGATTAAAAGATTTTTGTTGAAAAGATAATCCATTTTTTTTTATGAAATCTTGAAAGTCTTTCGAAAAATCTTTTGAGATAATGGTTAAGCAAGGATTTGCTTTTACCAGCAATATAGCTTTTCTTAGAGCAATTTCACCACCCCCAAATATAGTTACTGGTTTTTTATTAATATCAATAAATATTGGAAAATTCTCCATTACAAAATATTACTCTATTAAGAAGCTTATACATACAGGTATATCTAAGAATTACACTAAAAAAAAGTTATAATGATCTTTTTTTATTAAATAATTCTGCTGAATGAAAAAACAACTATTTATAAAAACCTTTGGTTGTCAGATGAACGAATATGATACTGAAAAAATTATTGACGTAATTGACAACAATGAATCTGTATCCGTTGTAGATACTCCTGAAACTGCAGATTTAATTATCCTAAATACCTGCTCAATAAGGGAAAAAGCAGAAGTTAAGGTATATAGCGACCTCGGGAGATATCGAAAGCTCAAAGAGAATAATCCAAATATCAGAATTGCAGTTGGAGGCTGCGTTGCAAGTCAGGAGGGTGAAAATATAATTAAAAAAGCACCTTATGTTGACCTAGTCTTTGGCCCGCAAACATTACATAGACTTCCAACCCTTCTGAGGCAAAGGGAAGAAAAAGGTACAGCACAAATTGATATTAATTTTCCTGAGATTGAAAAATTTGATCATTTACCCATATCTAAATTTAAAGGCCCGTCGGCCGCAGTATCTATTATGGAAGGGTGTAGTAAATATTGTTCATTTTGTGTGGTTCCCTACACTCGTGGGGAGGAGATCTCAAGACCCCTCAACGATATTTTAAGAGAAATAATTGAGCTGACACAAACAGGAGTAAAAGAAATTGTATTGCTTGGCCAAAATGTGAATGCATATCGAGGTTTAATGAGTAATGAAAGTATTTGTGATTTCTCAATGCTTTTGGAATATGTTGCAGAAATTGAAGAAATTCAAAGAATACGTTTCACAACAAGCCATCCCAATGAAATGACTGAGGAACTTATAGCTTGTTTTAAAAAGATAGGCAAATTATCCAAACAATTCCACCTTCCAATTCAGTCTGGATCTGATCGGGTTCTATCTTCTATGAAAAGAAATTATACTGTGCTGGAATACAAATCCATCATAAGAAAGCTAAAAAAAGCTTGTCCTGATATTTCAATTACTTCTGATTTCATAATTGGTTTTCCAAACGAAACACATGATGAATTTGAACAGACTAAAAAGCTTATGAGGGAATTAAATTTTGATTATAGTTTCAGCTTTCTTTATAGTCCAAGACCAGGAACCCCAGCTTCCTTTATTGAAGATAATATTTCAAAACATGAAAAAGAAAAAAGGTTGAAAGAGTTTCAAGAAATTAATATAGAACAAGGCAAGGCACATACTCTTAGAATGATTGGCACAACTCAAAGGATTATTATCGATCAAAAATCAAAAAGAAAGAAAGGAGTTTACTTAGGGAAAACAGATAATAATCGAGTTGTCGAAATTCAGGGGGGACCAGAATTACTCAATAAATTTGTAAATATCAAGATTACAAGTACTACTGAAAAAAATTTAGAGGGGGTTGTGCTTAAATAATGCAATTAACCATCAAACTAGCAAATAGTGACAATAAGAAATTAGCTAATTTATGTGGCCCTCTAGATGAAAATATTAAACAAATTGCTACTGGTTTTGAAATAAATATTCAAAGAAGAGGGTCAAACTTTAACTTTAGTGGAGAAGATGAGGATATTAAATTAGCAGCACAATTTATCGAAAGTTTATACCTTAGAGCAACAAAATCTATTAGCGCTGAAGATATTCAATTAGGATTGGTTGAGGTCAATAAAATAGCTTTTAAAAAGAATGAATCGCCTGAGCTTCATACCAAAAAAAATGATTTGCAGGGGAGGACTCCAAAACAAGTATCATATTTAAAAAATATACAAACCAACGATATAAACTTTGGTATTGGTCCTGCGGGAACTGGAAAAACATATTTAGCTGTTGCTTCAGCAGTGGATGCACTTAATAGAGAAAAAATTAAAAGAATAATTTTAGTTCGTCCTGCTGTAGAAGCTGGGGAGCGGTTAGGTTTTCTTCCGGGTGATCTAGCACAAAAAGTTGATCCCTACTTAAGGCCTTTGTATGATGCACTTTATGATTTAGCAGGATATGACAACGTCACGAGACTTTTTGAAAAAGGTATTCTTGAAGTTGCTCCTTTAGCATACATGAGAGGAAGAACACTTAATCAAAGCTTTATTATTCTCGATGAGGCTCAAAATACTACGCCAGAACAAATGAAGATGTTTCTAACAAGAATTGGTTTTGGTACTAAGGCGGTAGTTACTGGAGATATTACACAAATTGATTTAGGAAAAGGACAAAAAAGTGGTTTAATAGAAATTCAAAAAATATTAAAAAATATTAAAGGAATTGAATTTACAAAGTTTAAATCTGAAGACGTAGTGAGACACCCGCTTGTGCAAAAAATTGTAAATGCATATGAAAAATTTGAAAATTAAATACTTCTAAGATGCCCTTTTCACCTAACATAATTATTCAAGATACGATTCACAAAAGAAAATTGCTTTCTAGGAAAAAATGTATTCTATGGTTGTCACATTTGGTAAAATCTGAAACAACAATCACAATGAGAGTGGTTGACGAGGCTGAATCCCAATCACTCAATAATAAATATAGAAAAATAAACAAACCTACTAATGTATTATCATTTTTAATAGACGATAAGCCTCTTCTTGGGGATATTGTTCTTTGCCATTCAGTTATAAAAAGAGAAGCTTTTGCGCAAAAGAAGAGGATAGATGATCATTATGCCCATTTAATTATTCATGGTTATCTTCATTTAATTGGATTTAATCACACCAAAGATGATGATGCGTTAAAAATGGAAAATAAAGAAATAGCTATATTGAAAAAATTAGGAATAAACAATCCATATGTGTCTTAATATAATGAAATAGATGAATAAGAAAAAATTAAAATTTATTAGAAAAATTAGAAATCTTTTATTAAAGCCAAAAGATAAAGAGCACATAGCTGATATTCTTAAACAAGCTTTTGATATGCATATGCTCGATGCTGATTCACTTATGATGTTAGAGGGCGTTTTGAACGTTTCTGAGATGCAAGTTCGAGACATAATGATCCCTAGATCTCAAATGGATTTTATTGATATATCCAAGAAACCTGAGGAATTTATACCCTTTGTCATTGAAACAGCTCATTCAAGATTTCCTGTCATGGAAAATGATATGAATGATGTTATTGGAATTTTGCTTGCAAAAGATTTATTGAATTTTCATGATGGTGAGGACTTTGAACTTAGAGATAAATTAAGGCCAGTGATATTTGTTCCAGAATCAAAAAGACTCAATGTATTGTTAAAGGATTTTAAGAAAAATAGAAATCACATAGCTATAGTAGTAGATGAATATGGGGGTGTCTCTGGAATGGTTACTATTGAGGATGTTTTAGAGCAAATTGTGGGTGATATTGAGGATGAATACGATTATGACGAAACAGAAGATAATATAATAGAGGAAAAATTGGGGCAATTTAGAATAAAAGCCTCAACTGAAATTGAAGACTTCAATAAATTTTTTGCTACTGAGTACTCTGATGAGGAATATTCTACAGTTGGTGGTTTAATTACCAATAAATTTGGGTACCTTCCAGAAAAAAATGAAAAAATATCTTTTGATGGTTTTGATATTACTATATTAAGAGCTGATAGTAGGCAAATACATACAATTATGGTTTTTGTTAGTCTTAAAGAATCTATGGATTAGTTTATTGAACTTAATGAACCTCTTAATACTCAGAAGTGTATTGGAGGAAATACTATGCAAAAAATAATCTTACTACTAACTCTTATTTCAGGCTTAGCTTTTGGTGAAAATCAGCCTGAAAATAAAACAGAAAACCCTGCCCCACTTATCACTGAAATACCCACACCCTATTGGGAGTTTGTGGATATAATTGGGTTGCTTACCACTAATGAAATTATAGAAATTTTAGGAGAGCCAGCAAAAAAAGTTGATATAAAAATGAAGTCTTCAAAAGAAGTAATTGCAAGTACTTGGTATTATCACAACCTTAATACAGATGAAGGTGGAAAGTACTTCCCAACTACAGAGTTAGATATTATAGATGGTTTTGTTGAAGAAGTTGTTTTTATGAATGACGTTGATGAAAAATCAGTTATTGAAGGTCAAAAATTCGAAGTAAAAAAACCAGATACTCTTTTTTAAATTTCAAGAGCTTATATACCGATGTACAATTAATGTATGATTAGTTGTACATCAATTTTTAAGGTAGCAATACCAGCACTTTTCTTTATTTTTCTTGGAGCAATGTCCATTTTTGGATTTGCTCCTTTTAATTTTTATTTAATTCCTCTTTTTACGCTTCTCTTGTTTTTATTGATTAATCATAAAAACAATACACACTCTTACATTTCATCAATTAGTTTTGGTTTAGGTTTCTTCTTAGCTGGTTTATATTGGATATATATAAGTCTAAATATTTATGGACAAATGCCATCATTCTTAGCAGCTCTTTCAACCTTTTTATTTTGTTTGTTTTTATCATTGTTTTTTATTCCTTTATGTTCACCGAAATACAAATTTTCAATACTTTTTTTTCCTGCTTTTTTTACCATCATAGAATGGATTAGAAGTTTTATTTTTACTGGTTTTCCTTGGCTATCATATGGATATAGTCAAATTTATGACAGTCCATTATCAGGATATTTACCAATTGTTGGAGTACATGGAGTTACCTTTTTAATTCTACTTACTGTAATTATTTGCTACAAAACTATACTTACAAAAAAAAATATTTCACGTCTAATGCTTATCTTATTAATCACAAGTATATGGTTTGGTGGTTATTTTTTAAAAAAAATTAAATGGACATCGCCCCAAGGAGAACCAATATCAATAAGTTTAGTGCAGGGAAATATTTCTCAAGATAAAAAATGGGATATCACTTATATTAATGAAAGTTTTAATAAATATTTAAAAATGATAGAGAGTTCTAGTGCATCACTAATCATCCTTCCTGAGACCTCTATTCCTGTTCTTCAGCAAAATATTCCAGATCAATTTCGCGAAAGATTATTCCAGCATTCTAAAAAAAATAATGGAAATATTCTTTACGGAGTCATTGAGAAAGACAGAGGGTATTATTTTAACAGCGCTATATCAGTCGGTATAAATGGAGATCAAAAATATCAAAAATATCACTTAGTGCCCTTTGGAGAATTTATTCCATTCAAAAGAATTATGCAATTTGTTTACGAAAATTGGTTAAATATTCCTTTCAATGACATATCGAGAGGACCTAAAAATCAGGAACCTCTTACAATAAAAAATCATAAAATTGCAATTAATATTTGTTATGAAGATGTTTTTGGTAACGAAATAATTAAACCTTTGCCAAAAGCTAATATTTTAGTCAATCTAAGTAATGATGCTTGGTATGGGGAGTCTATTGCATCTCAGCAACACCTTCAAATATCTCAAGCAAGAGCCATTGAAACAGGAAGAATGATGGTTAGAGCAACAAATACAGGTGCTACTGCAATTATCAATACTGATGGCAAATTAATTAAGCAGCTTCCACTTTTTAAAGAAGGAACTCTAAACGGCTATGTGCAAGGTTATGAGGGTGAAACGCCATATATAAAATATGGTAATTTTCCAATCATAATTTTATCTTTTCTGATATTTCTTTATTGTTTATTTAAAAGAAAAATTAGCAAGAAGTAAGCTTTAATGTAAACTAAAAAAACAGTAAAATGCACACTTACTATATAAATCATTATTATGGCACTTACATTTCAAGAAATTATTCTTAAATTACAATCTTACTGGGCTAAACAAAATTGTACTTTAATCCAGCCTTACGATATGGAGGTAGGTGCTGGTACGTCTCATACAGCTACTTTTTTAAGATCATTGGGTCCTGAACCATGGAAAGCTGCTTATGTACAACCAAGCCGTAGGCCTAAGGATGGTCGTTATGGAGAAAATCCCAATCGTCTACAGCACTATTACCAATTTCAAGTAGCGCTTAAACCTTCACCAGAAGATATAGTCGATATATATCTAAAATCATTAGAATATCTTGGATTTAATCTTCAAGAAAATGATGTACGGTTTGTTGAGGATAATTGGGAAAATCCAACTTTAGGAGCATGGGGGCTTGGATGGGAAGTTTGGTTAAATGGTATGGAAGTAACTCAATTCACTTATTTCCAGCAAGTTGGTGGCATAGCATGCAAGCCTATCACTGGAGAAATTACTTACGGCTTAGAACGTTTAGCAATGTATATTCAAGAAGTAGATAGTGTCTATGACATCAAATGGAATAATGATATCAATTACGGTGATGTTTTCTTGCAAAATGAAATAGAACAAAGTGCCTATAATTTTGAACATAGTAATGCAGATTTCTTACTGACCTCTTTTAATGCCTATGAAAAACAAGCATCATATTTAGTTGAAAAGAAATTACCCCTTCCTGCCTATGAACAGGTATTAAAAGCTGCTCATACTTTTAATTTACTAGATGCACGAGGAGTAATTGGTGTTACTGAAAGAGCAAAATATATAGCTAAAATTCGTAATATTTCAAGGGATGTTGCCAAAGCATATCTTGATAGTAGGATGGTTTTAGGTTTCCCTCTAGCAGAAGAGAAAAATGCTAAAGAAGTAATGGAGGTAATGGAAAAAAATGCAAAAAAATAATCTACTTGTAGAAATTCTAACTGAAGAATTACCCCCTCTTTCGCAAAAATCTTTAGCTGAAGTATTTTCACAAAAAATGGCAGAGTCAATTCATGCTTTAGGACTTAGTCAGAATATTAATTACGAAGTTTTTTCCACTCCTAGAAGGCTAGGTGTATTAATAAGGGATGTTTTTTTTCAAGGGCTTATTGAAAAAAAAGTTATTAAACTTATGCCAGCCTCAGTTGGCTATGATGAAAAAGGCAGTCCTACAAATGCTTTACAAAAAAAGTTAGCGTCTATTGGGGAAGATCTATCTGCATTGAACAAGATAAAAAGGATAGAAGATAAAAAACAACTTAACTTATTCATAGATAAAGAAATTCCGGGTAAACAGCTTTTCCATGAGATCTCAAAAGTTTTAAGTCAAAGTTTGGAAAGTTTACCAATCAAAAAACTGATGAGTTACCAACTTAAGGATGGATGGACTACTGTAAATTTTGTAAGGCCAATGAAAAATTTAATGGTTATTTACGGCGATACCATAGTTGATATTGAGTGTATGGGATTGAAATCCTCTCATCACACCATTGGTCATCGCTTCTCATCAAAAGAAAAGATTATTGAGATTAAACATGCAGATGATTACCAAAAAATTATGTTTGAAAAAGGTTCCGTCCAGGTCGACTTTGAAAAAAGGAAAAAGAAAATAGCAAATGATATTGCTAATAATGTAAGTGCAATAAATAAAGACTTTCATGCTCTTGAAGATGATAGTTTATTAAATGAGGTAACCTCATTAGTTGAAATGCCAAATATTCTAATTGGCCAATTTGAAAAAAGATTTTTAAAAATTCCTCAAGAATGTTTAATTCTAACTATGAAGTCGAATCAGAAGTATTTTCCAATTCTTAACAAGAAAAACGCATTAACTAATTACTTTGTCATAGTTTCAAATATCAGCCCACAGAATAATCAACATATTATTCAGGGGAATGAAAAAGTTATAAGGCCAAGACTTGCAGATGCTGAATTTTTTTATAACAAAGATAAAGTTTATACTTTAAAAAAATTTTCCAAGAACTTAAACACTATTATTTACCATAATAAGCTTGGTACGCAACAAGATCGAGCATTAAGAGTAGCTAAAATATTAGTTTATCTCTCTAAGAAATTAAATTTTACATCAAAAGTAGACTTTCAAAGCTTAGCTCTTCATTCAAAAGCAGATCTTCTCAGTCTTATGGTAGGTGAATTTCCAGATCTTCAAGGAATCATAGGTAAATATTACGCAATTGAAGAGGGGCATACAAACAGCTTTGCAAATGCAATTGAAGATCATTATAAGCCAAAATTTTCTGGTGATGAGCTTCCTAGAGATTTGCTCGGAGACATGTTGTCTTTAGCAGAAAAAACCGAGACTCTTATTGGTCTTTTTTCAATAAACGAAAAGCCCTCTGGGGTAAAGGATCCATTTAGCTTAAGAAGAAATGCTATAGGACTGATTAGAATTCTAATTGAGAAAAAAATCCCTCTTGATATTGTGGAGTTGATTAATACTTTTTATCCATCAAAAGATATTTCTAGTTCTAATGAATTAAAAGAATTTATTAATGACAGATTAGTTAACTATTTAAAAGATAATGGATACAGCTCTCAACAAGTAGACTCAGTAGCAGGAGTAATGCCTTCTAAACTTCATAATATTGTTGCTCGACTGGATGCAGTGAAAACTTTTACTGCATATGATGAATCTGATATCCTTGCTGCAACCAATAAAAGGGTTACCAATATACTCAAAAAATATGATGAAAGTCATAATAAAAAAGTTAATATAAAGCTTTTTCAAGAGACTGAAGAAAACAAATTATATGAGGCTTTAAACAAAACTAGCAAGGAAATAAGTGGGGCATTAAAAGTAAATAATTATACGAAAGCTCTTACCATGCTTATAGAACTTAAAGATCCAATTGATTCCTTTTTTGAGAAAATTATGGTTAATGCAGAGGATGAGGATATTAGAGCAAACCGTCATAATCTTTTAATTCAATTACACAAAGAAATGAATTGTGTGGCTGATATCTCGAAATTATCAAATTAATGAAATTAGTTATCTTAGATCGGGATGGAGTCATAAATCAAGATAGCGCTAATTATATCAAAAGTCCAAATGAGTGGATCCCAATTCCTGGAAGCTTAGAGGCTATAGCTTTACTTAATCAAAATGATTTTGCAGTTGCTTTAGTTTCTAATCAATCAGGAATTGGAAGAGGTCTTTTTGATATTGAAGCGCTCAACAATATTCATTCCAAAATGATAAGTATGTTATCTGATGTAGGTGGTTCAATTGATGCAATTTTTTATTGTTCAAGTTGCGATGATAATCACGAAGATCGAAAACCCAATCCTGGTATGTTATTAGAAATTCAAAAAAGATTTTCAATACCTTTGAATGGTATTCCTGCAATTGGAGATTCTCTAAGAGATTTACAAGCCTATGAAAAGGTTAATGCACAACCTATTTTAGTAAAAACAGGAAATGGAGAAACTACTGCACGTGAGAAAAAATACCCAAAAAATACATTAATATTTGATAACCTATTCGAGGCATCGAATAGGATTATTAAAGGGCTCTAAATGTTCACCATTATTCGTTCTTTGATTTTCCAAATTGGAATGTTCATTTTTACAATCCCTTTCACTTTTTTTGCAATATGTTCAATCTTTCTAAATCCGATTAATAGAAATAAATTTATTTCTATTTGGGCAAGATCAATGCTTGGGTGGTTAAAAATAACATGCAATTTAAGCTTTAAGGTATCTGGAACCAATAATATCCCAAAAAAACCATGCATTATTTTTTCAAAGCATCAATCAGCATGGGAAACATTGGCATTACAAATAATTTTTCCTCCTCAAGTTTGGGTCCTGAAAAAAGAATTATTATGGTTACCTTTTTTTGGTTGGGGATTAGCAATGACCTCTCCCATAGCTATTGATAGAAGTGCAGGACGAAAAGCGTTAGATCAAATTCTTAAACAAGGTTTAGATCGTTTAAAAAAGGGTTTTTTTGTAGTTATTTTTCCTGAAGGTACGAGGACCAGACCAATGGAAAAAAGAAAGTACCATATTGGAGGTGCATGGTTAGCGACCCAATCAAAATTAGATGTTATTCCGGTAGCCCATAATGCTGGATTTTATTGGCCCAAAAATTCTTTTATAAAGAAGCCTGGGCAAATTAAAATTACTATAGGAAGACCAATAAAATCTGATGGACTAAAGGCGGAAGAGCTAAATAGAAAAGCTCAAGATTGGATAGAGCAAGCTATGCTTGAATTAAATGTTTAACTTTAATTCAAAAGATTCAATAATACTTTTTAATGGAGAGCGACTGGAATATAACATCAAAAAAACCCGTAGACGCTCGTTAGGGCTGAAAATTTCAATAAATGGGCTTACTGTTCACGCCCCTATTTTTATGAGCAAGCGACGCATACAAGAGTTGCTAAGAAAAAAAGGAAAATGGATTGTTTCAAAAATTCAATTGATCGGCCCTAAAACCCCTGATTTTGTTATAAAAAATAATGCTCGATTCAGCCTGTTGGGTAAGAAAATAGAAATACATATGACATCTGGTAATAAAAGAGAGATAAAAATAAGTGATAATATTTGTTTTTTTACATTTAAAGAGAGTGATAGTAACAAACAACTCAAAGATTTTTTTCTTGCATGGCTAAAAAAATATGCATTAAAAAAATTTGAATCAAGAATTGATATGTATTGTAAGAAAAATCAATTTGTAGTTCGTAAAGTCTATCTTTCAAATGCAAAAAGTAGGTGGGGAACATGTAATAGTAAGGCAGATATAAGATTGAATTGGAGGTTAATTCAAGCTCCTTTAAGTATTATTGATTATGTAATCTGCCATGAATTATGCCACCTCAGATATATGAACCATTCCAAAGAATTTTGGAATTTCGTGGGAGATATATTTCCTCAATATAAGCAAGCCGAATCTTATCTTAAGGAAAAAGGTCTGGCTTTATATAACCTAGACTGATATTAAGTACTTAATATCATTCATCATTCCATCAATAGATGATCCATAGGGAAACCTCACCCTTATCATGCCTTTTTTATCCAAAAGATAAATAGCCGATGAATGATCAATGGTGTAGGACTCATCATCACCAACTTTCTTATGAAAAATTTTATATTGTTGTGCAATTTTTTCAATTTGGGCCTTGGTACCTGTAAGGCCAATGAAACTTGAATCGAAAGATGGTACATATTGTTTTAATAAACTTTGACTATCTCTTTCTGGATCTAAAGTTACAAATAACACTTGAAAGTCTTTACCTTTTTGACCTAAATTTTTCTTAATAAGCTTTAATTCTTGCATAGATGTAGGGCAAACATCTGGGCAATGAGTAAATCCAAAGAAAAGAGCAACAACATACCCTTGGAAATCGTCAACTGTTTTTATTTCGCCTTCATGAGATGTTAATTCAAAGCTTGAGTCAAGGTCATAAGAGGACATATTTGATCCGCTAAACTTATAATCCTGATTGTTTAAGCAACCTGATAAAAAATAAACCAGGGTAATAAATAATATTTTTTTAAACATATATGTTCCTCTAAACGATATTTCATTTTATCATGCTAACTTATGTCAATAAAAAATGACTTCGGTTCAATATAAAGAGGATTAATATGGCAATACCCAATTCAATGGAAGATAGAGACGGTTTGATATGGTTCGACAACGAACTTGTCCCTTGGAGAGAGGCAAAAACTCATGTACTAACACATACTCTCCACTACGGACTTGGAGTTTTTGAGGGAGTAAGGGCTTATGAAACAAAAAATGGTACTGCTATTTTTCGTCTTGAAGATCATACAAATAGGCTTTTTAACTCAGCTCACATAGTAGGAATGAAAATGCCGTACACTAAAGGTGAGATTAATGAAGCACAAAAAATATCTGTAAAAGAAAACAACTTGAAATCTGCTTATATACGTCCAATGGCTTTTTATGGGTCTGAAGCAATGGGTATATCGGCAGATAAATTAACCACTCACCTTATTGTTGCTGCTTGGAGCTGGGGGGCTTATATGGGAAAAGAAGCAATTGATAAAGGTATCAATGTAAAAACTTCTTCCTTCTCACGACATCATGTTAATGCAACAATGTGTAAAGCAAAAGCTAATGGTAACTATATGAACTCTATACTTGCTCACCAAGAGGCCACTGCTGATGGTTATCATGAAGCACTTCTATTAGATACTCAAGGATATGTTTGTGAAGGTTCAGGAGAAAATATATTCATCGTAAAAAATGGTAAATTATTCACTCCGTCACTTTCAAGTGCACTTGAGGGTATCACGCGAGATTCAGTAATCACCATAGCAAATGATCTTGGTATTGATATTATGGAAAAAAATCTTACGCGAGATGAGATATACACTGCTGATGAGGCCTTCTTTACTGGAACGGCTGCAGAAGTGACTCCCATCAAACAGTTAGACCGAAGAAAAATTGGTAATGGCTCGAAGGGTGAAATTACAGATAAGATTCAGTCTTTATATTTTGATATTGTTCAGGGAGAGAATGAGCAATACAAAGATTGGTTGACTTATATCACTTAGATTTTAAAATTATCGCTGAATAAAAACTTATTATTGTTATTAGGTATTAGCTTCTTTACCAATTCATTGATATTTGATGAGCTATTAGAATAAATTAATGGGCTTTTATCACCTCCAGTATTAAGCAAATTATTTTTCTTAAGCATGTTATATGCTTGTTGTGCTACTGCTCTTCCAGTATCTATAACTTTCACAGGCTTTTTAAAATATTCCTCTACGATATTTTTAATATAAAAATAATGCGTACAACCAAGAACAATAACATCAACATTATGATGTTTTAAGGGGGCTAAATATTTATAAACTAATTCCCTAATTTGTGGTGTATTTATTTCGCCCTTTTCAATAAGCTCAACCAACCCAATGCATGGCTGTGTATAAAAATTATATTCACCATCATAATGCTCCAGCAATGCAGAGAATTTTGCGCTCTTCAAAGTACCTTCAGTAGCAAGTATACCGATTTGCTTTTCTTTGCTCGACGTAATTGCTGGCTTAACCGCTGGTTCCATACCAACTATTGGAATAGAATACTCTTCTCGCATTTCCATAATACAAGCAGCAGTTGCTGTATTGCAGGCTACTACCATAAGTTTGATATCGTGATTAGCTATTAAAAAATCCATAATCTTAAATGCTCTACTTCTAACATGTTCTGCAGAAAGTGGTCCGTAGGGTGCAAATTTTGAATCTGCAACATAAACAAGATTTTCAGAAGGAAGTAGTAGAGAAATTTGGTCTAAAACAGAAAGGCCACCTACCCCTGAATCAAAAATACCAATGGGTGCAACATTTTTCATATTAAATGTTTATTTTAAATTAGTTTACTAAAAGCTTAATGTACAATATCTTAAAGGAAAATTATGGCAGATAGATTAACACATATTTATACCAAGACCGGTGATCATGGAAAAACTGGACTTGGTGACGGTTCAAGAGTTGACAAATATAATCCTAGGATAGAAAGCCTGGGCAGTATTGATGAATTAAATTCAATTATAGGATTAATGCTTACAGAGGATATCGATAAAAATGACAGCAATATACTATTAAAAATTCAACAAGATTTATTTGATATTGGTGGAGAGCTTTCTATTCCAAATCACATAAAAGTTATCATAGAAAAAGTTGATTTTTTGGAGCAACATATTGATCGAATTAATAAAGAGCTTAAGCCATTAAAAGAATTTATTCTACCCGGAGGCTGTAAAGCAGCAGCAATTTGTCATCATGCAAGAACAGTGTGTAGGAGGGCGGAGAGAATTTTAGTTAAATTAAAAGGTACAGATACAGTTAACGAAATTTCATTAAAGTATATGAACCGTCTTTCTGATTTTTTGTTTGTTTTTGCAAGACATCTAAATCATTCAAAAAAAATTAATGATATTTTATGGCAAAAAAATATTTAAAAATGCATGCATACTAATTTAATTGATTCAGTTAAAAATACCGTTGGGTCATTTTTTATCAAGCCTAAGATTGATGTCTCCAAGATATCCAAACATGCTTTAGAGATTATTCACTCTCTCCAAAAAAATAACTATGAGGCTTATATCGTAGGAGGTGCAATTAGGGATATTTTAATCAATCAAAATCCTAAAGACTTTGATATTGCTACGAGTGCAACTCCTGAGCAAATAAGAAGACTTTTTAAAAAATCAAGAATCATAGGCAGGCGATTTAAATTAGTACATGTGTTGGATGGAAGGAACATCATAGAGGTTTCAACATTTCGTTCAAAACCTCAAAAAAGAGAAATAATGGCTAATGGTGTTGAAAAAGATAATGCTTATGGCACACTAAAGGAGGATGCTGAAAGAAGAGATTTTACCTCAAACTCCATCTACTACAATCCAGTAAATAAAAAGCTTATTGACTTTTATGGTGGTATTGATGATATTAAAAATAAGCAATTAGCTATAATCGGTATCCCAGAGATAAGATTCAAGGAAGACCCTGTTAGGATTTTAAGGGCAATAAGATTCGCGGCAAAACTGGAATTGTCAATTAACGCAAGCATTACAAGTATTATTCGTAGTAATCTAAGTTTATTAGAAAAAATTCCTTATTCCAGACTTTTTGACGAGGTTATGAAATTATTTCTTACTGGCCATGCATTAAAAAGTGTAGTGTTATTGAATAAATTTAATTTGTCCGAAAAATTCTTCCCAATTCTTCAATCGACCAATCCATCAACTCAAGCCTTTTTAAAGCAAGGCCTAAGTGATACTGATAAACGTATTCATGAAAGTAAATCCGTAAATCCTGGCTATCTTCTTGCGGTTTTTTTGTGGAGGGATGTTGATCACGTTTGGAGCAAAAGGGAAAAAAATTCCATTAATAGTACGGTTGCTTTAAATACAGCAATAGACTTCGTGCTTTCAAAGCAATTTAAAATCTTCCCAATTCAAAAAAGATTTATTGTAACTATGAGTGAAATATGGAGACTTCAACCAAGGTTTAAAAACTTAAACCCAAAACGAATTAATCGTTTATTAGGTCACCCACGATTTCGTGCGGCATATGATTTCCTTCTATTGAGAAATAAACAAGGAGAAGTAGACAAAGATCTTGCCCAGTGGTGGATTAAGTTAGTTGAGGCGGATGACAAAACAAAAAATATTTTAATAAGAAAAAAAGGGAAACATGGGTGATATCTTTATTGGTATTGGGAGTAATATTGGTGATCCTAGACAGCAAGTATTAGATGCGATTACCCATATAAACTCTATTCAAGGAGTTCATATCTCAAATCAATCGAGTTTATATAAAACATCACCTGTTGGATTTGAAAATCAGCCTGACTTTATTAATGCAGTTGTTGCCATAAAATTTGCAGGGAATCCTGAATTATTATTAAAAAATTTGTTAGATATTGAGATCTTATTCGGTAGAATTAGGAAGGAGAGAAATGGCCCAAGAACGCTTGATTTAGATATATTGTTATTTAAAAAATTACATCTTATGAAAAATAATTTAGTTTTACCACATCCAAGAATGCATGAGCGACTATTTGTTCTTCTTCCTTTATTTGAAATTGCTCCTAATATTATTATTAAGCCTCATGGGCCCATAAAAGATTTAATTAAAAAAGCACCGAAAGATGTTGTGGAAAAAATACTATTATGAATATTTTTGAAAAATACCCATATATAGTTGTTGAGGGACCAATCGGTTCAGGGAAATCGACATTAGCCAGACTACTAGCAACTCAATTTCATGCAAATATGTTTTCAGAAAAAGCAGAGAGGAATCCTTTTCTTCCAAAATTCTATGAAGATATGCAGCATTATGCTCTTCCAACGCAGTTATTTTTTTTATTTCAAAGAGCTAATCAAATAAATGAACTTAAACAAAAAGATTTCTTTAGAAATGGAGTTGTAGCGGACTTTTTCTTACAGAAAGATCCTATCTTTGCTCGATTAAATCTTGATAATGAAGAATTCAAACTCTATGATCAAATATATAAGCATTTAGAAATAAAAGCACCTACCCCAGACCTTGTAATATATCTTCAAACACCAGTTGATCTTTTGAGACAAAGAGTTGAAAAAAGAAATATTGTTTATGAGCAAAGAATCTCAACAGAATATTTAGAGAGAATTGCAGAATCTTATAGCAGTTATTTTCATAATGATCATAATTCAAATGTTTTAATTGTTAATAATCAAAATTTAGATCTTTTAAAAGATAAGTCGTCATTAAATATGCTTACTGAAAGAATTTTTTCAATATCAAGTATAAGAGAATACTTTAATCCTAAACTTACTTAAAAATGAAAATAGATAACCTAATAAAAAAAAATAACATTGTTATCTTAACCTGTTACGACTCAAGTTTTGCCGGATGGTTAGAGAGAAATAAATGCGATGCATTGCTTGTAGGCGACTCTTTAGGTATTTATATTAAGGGTGGTAACTCCACAAAAAGTACAATTATTGCTGATATTATCTATCATACAAAAGCTGTAAAAAGTGGGGTCAAATCTATTCCAATAATTTCTGATATGCCATTTGGGTCATATTCATCCAAGAGACTGGCTAAAAAAAATGCTTTAAAACTTATTGAGGCTGGAGCTGATATGATAAAAATTGAAGGAAGTAAGGATGTTTATGAAATAGTAAATTACTTAGCTAGCTATAATATTAATGTATGTGGGCATATCGGATATACTCCTCAAACAGAAGATCAGCCATTAAAAAAGTATCATAATACTGATTTACTAGCTCAAGCTAAAAGTTTAGAAGCTTGTGGTGCGAAAATGATTGTTTTATCCATGACAGGTGATGAGGCAGATGAACTCATTACTAATAATTTAAATATTCCAACTATAAGCTTTCGTTCATCCTTTAAATGCAACGGATCAGTTGAAATTCTCCACGATCTATTGGGAATTTCAAATAATGCTTATGTATTCAAAAAACCAAACATAAAAAATAACAATATTTCCTTACAAGCTTTACTTCAAAATTTTATTCAAAATATTAAGGAAAGTTAATTTAAAATTATGCATTGTTATCAGTCAACAAAAGACTTACAAGATACTATTAGGAATTATAGCGACATTGCATTTGTTCCGACAATGGGAAACCTTCATGAGGGTCACCTCAAATTAGTTGAAAGAGCTAAGTCTTTATCAAACCATGTAGTTGTATCAATCTTTATAAACCCTACTCAGTTTGATTCCAAAAAAGATTTTGATACTTATCCAAAAACACTAACCAATGACAAAGATTTATTAAAATCTGTTCATAATGACAGCATAATTTTTTTACCGAATGAAAGTGAAATTCTCTCTTACATACCTTTTAAGCAGTATGCATTACCAAAAATTGCATATGATCTTTGCGGAAAATTCCGTCCTGGTCACTTTAACGGGGTAATTCATATTATCAATATCTTATTTAATTTAATACAGCCTAAATTTGCTATTTTTGGAAAGAAAGATTATCAACAACTCAAACTAATTAAAATATTTTCTGGTAATCATTATCCAACAATAAATATTATCGAGGAAGAAACAGTTAGGGCTTCAAATTTTCTTGCACTAAGTTCACGAAATAATCTTTTAATTGGTGAACATAAACTGAAAGCTAACGAGTTGTATTTAGCGCTAAAAAAACTTATTGAAATGGTAAAATTAACTAATGATTTTGACGCTGCTACAAAAAAAACAGCCTCTTTATTAAAAAGTTCTGGGTGGGATGTTGAGTATATTTCAGTAAGAAATCAAAGCAATCTAAAAAAACCATCGTCAAAAGATAATAAACTGGTGGTATTAGCAGCTGCAAAATTAAATAATATTCGACTGATAGATAATATTGAATTTTGCATAGATTGATTGAACTGACTATAATGTCACGATAAATTTTTAGGAACATATACAAACAATGCAGAGAAAAATGCTCAAATCTAAACTTCATCGTGTTACAGTCACTCATTCTGAGCTTGAGTATGAAGGATCATGTGCAATTGACATAAACTTGTTAAAAGCGTCTGATATCAAAGAATATGAACAAATATCAATTTACAACATAACTAATGGGGAGCGATTTACAACTTATGCGATATCAGCAGAAGAAAATTCTGGCATCATATCTATAAACGGTGCTGCTGCTCATAAAGCTAATCCGGGTGATATTTTAATCATCGCCACTTATGCAGCTTATAGTGAATTAGAGCTAAATAGTTACAAGCCACTTTTAGTTTATGTTGATAGCCAAAATAAAGTAACGATCAGCAAAAATTCTATTGCAATGCAAGCGGCATAATTTGACCTCAGTAGCGACAATCAAAAAAAATGTTATTAATGCCTTAGAAGATATTAAAGGTTTCGATATAATTGATTTAGATGTTCGAAAATTAACTTCTATTACTGATTACATGATCATAGCAAGTGCTAGTTCAACACGACAAACAAGAGCTTTAGCCAAGAATGTTCACGACAAAATGAAAGAATTGAATGTAGAAATTGTGGGCATAGAAGGTGAAGATGAAGGTGATTGGGTTTTGGTTGATATTGGCGATATTATTGTCCACATAATGACACCCACAACCAGAGCATATTTTAATCTAGAGGAATTATGGTCAAAATCATAGTTTGTGATTACGATTGTTAAAAATAAAAATCATTTCTATTGGAAGCAAATCTGATAAAAATCTAAAGGTATTGATCGATAATTATTCAAAAAAAATAAGCAATCAATTCGATGTTGATTGGATTAATTTAAAGATCGAGAAAAAATTTGATTCAATATTACAAAAAAAGGAATATGAAGCTAAAAAAATAACAACATACATAGAAAATTCTTACGTTGTTGCAATGGATGAGAACGGCCAACTATTCAATTCTAAAGAATTTACTAACAAGATGACAGGATGGATTCAAAATTATCCATCTCTAACCTTTATCATTGGTGGTGCTGATGGTTTAAATCAATCTCTATTAAATGAAGCAAATTTTATTTTAAGTCTTTCTCGAATGACTTTTCCTCATCAACTGGTAAAATTATTCCTATCAGAACAGCTGTATAGATGTTCTACAATTTTAAATAATCATCCCTATCATCGTGAATAAAAAATTTAATAAGAGTATTGTTTGGATAAGAAGAGATATAAGACTGCATGATCATGCAGCCCTTCACTTTGCTTTAAAAAGATCAAAAGATGTGTATTGTATCTTTATTTTTGATATAGATATCCTTAATGATCTTAATGAAAAAGAAGATAGACGTATTGAGTTCATTTGGGAATCACTTAAAGAAATTAAGCATAGCCTTAACAAGCTAGGCTCTGACATTATCATTAGGCATGGGCGCCCGAAAGAGGTAATAACAGAGATCATTAGAAGAAAAAATTGTGAAGCATTATTTTTTAATAAAGATTATGAGAAGTATGCTATTTCAAGAGATGAAGATTTATCAAATTATTTGTCGACAGAGAATATAGTTGTCGAATCTTTCAAAGATCAAGTTTTATATGAGAATAAGGAAATACTCACAAAATCAGAGAATCCTTATACTGTTTTCTCACCCTACAAAAATAGTCATTTAAAAAAATTGGCTCATGATGGAATCCCAAAATATGATTGCGAGACTAACAAAGAAAATTTTGCAAAATTTAAAGATCAAGATATTTTATCTATAGAAAGTATGGGTTTTAAAAAAAGTAACTTAAAGAAATTAAAAATACCAACAGGAACTATAGGTGGGAAAAAATTACTAGTTGATTTTGAAAAACGCATAGATCACTATAAATTTCTTAGGGATTATCCTGGCAAAAAAGGAGTTTCGTATTTATCAGTTCATAACCGATTTGGAACTTTATCAATTCGTGAACAAGCTTCAATTGCAATAAAAAAAAATACTGAAGGTGCAACGGTTTGGCTAAATGAGTTAATTTGGAGAGATTTTTACTTCCAAATCCTTTCCAATTTCCCGCATGTATGTGAAGGAAAAAGTTTTAAAGCTCCGTGCGATCAGTTACAGTTTGAAAATAATCCGGTTTATTTTGATGCTTGGAAAAATGGTAAAACTGGCTTTCCAATTGTAGATGCAGCTATGCAACAAATTAATCAAACTGGATTTATGCATAATCGATTAAGAATGATTGTGGCATCTTTTTTAGTAAAAGATTTATTGATTGATTGGCGTTGGGGAGAAGAATACTTTGCTAAAAAATTGATCGATTATGATTTTGCTGCAAATAATGGTGGTTGGCAATGGGCAGCTTCAACTGGTTGTGACGCTCAGCCTTGGTTTAGAATTTTTAACCCTTTATTACAATCACAAAAATTTGATCCTGAAGGATTATTTATAAAAAGATATTTACCTTCATTGCAAAAATTATCACACAAAGAAATTCACTGTCCCTTTGATTTTTATGAAAAAAATCCTGACAGTTTTTCAATAAAACTTGGCGTAGATTATCCTATGCCAATTATTAATCATGCAGAACAAAGAAAAAAGGCTCTTAAAATTTATGAGAGAGCGTTAAAGTAGTAAAAAAACAACAATTTTTTTGGTTTTTTTATACTAAAGGTTGAAAAATATTAGGCAAAAAAGCAACAATAAAGGATAATATTGGGGAATATGTATAAATTTATCAAAAAGTTAATTCTATTAGTGTTGTTCCTTCAATTGTTTGGATGCGCAACCCAACAAAACATTGATCCCTTAGAGGGAATGAATCGTTCAATTTATGGTTTCAATGAAACGGTTGACAATGCTGTAATGAAACCAGTAGCAAAGGGTTACAAAAATGTGATGCCAGATGTTGCAGAAAAAGGTGTTAATAATTTCTTTAACAATATAAAAGATGTAATTACAGTTGTTAACGATTTGCTTCAATTTAAGTTTGAACACGCAGCTAATGATGCAGGGCGAGTTCTTGTAAATACAACGGTAGGTATTTTAGGAACTATAGATGTGCACTCAATGTCTGGAGGGGAACGTAGGAAGGAAGATTTTGGGCAAACTTTAGCGCATTACGGATGGGATAATAGCGCATATTTAGTAATACCATTCATTGGGCCATCAACTATCAGAGATGCTTCTGGGTTAATGGTTGATACTTTATTTATAGATCCAATTACATATATTGAACATGTTAGAACAAGAAATTCAATACGTGTTCTTCAATTCGTAGATGCTCGAGCTGAGTTACTTAATGCTTCAGCAATCCTTGATCAGGCAGCGCTTGATCCTTACGCATTCCAAAGAGATTCATACCTACAATATAGAGAAAAATTAATAAATGATGGTAATGCAGAGGAAGTCGATTACAATAGTTCCGCTGAAAGTGATTTTGAACCCTTTGAAGACTTAATTGACAATAACGAAAAAATTACCGATAAAGATCACGAAGTTTTTGTCGGAAAATTAGAAGAAGAATTAGTTTATTAAATTTACTAATTTGACCCCACGGTCATTCCTCCAATAAGAATTGATCCGGTATATTTTCCACTATTTGTATATCTGTCGGTAGCTATTGCTTGGATATTTTGAAGCATATCCTTAATATTTGATGCAATGGTAATTTCCTCAACAGCAAATTGTACTTCACCGTTTTCAACCCATAAACCAGCAGCTCCTCGAGAATAGTCCCCAGTAACCATATTTAATCCATGGCCTAGTAACTCAGTAATAATAATTCCTTTGTTCATCTTTTTAACAAGCTCATCAAAGCTAATACTTGAATCTTTAATAATTAAATTATGAGCCCCTCCCGCATTTCCAGTTGTTTTCATCCCCAAACGTCTTGCAGAGTAAGATGATAAGAAATAGCCCTTTAATATTCCTTCCTCAACCACCTTTCTCTTTTTTAAAGCCACGCCCTCATCGTCAAAAAAAGTGCTTGCATTACCCCTAAAAAGAAGAGGATCCTCTTCAATTGTAAGTATCGAGGAAGAAACTCTAGTATCAATTGAGTTTAGTAAAAATGAATTTTCTCTATATAAATTACTGCCTGATACTGCAGAAACCAATGAAGAAATAATGGATGTTGCAATAGGAGCTTCAAATATTACTGGATAGACACCTGTGCTTATTTTTTGGGGGTTAAGTCTTTTTAAAGTTCGGTTTGCTGCTTCTTTACCAATTTCATTTGAACTTTTTAAATCATCATACGACCTTGCAGACGTATATGCGCTATCTCTTTGCATAGAGGAATCTTTGCCACCTAATACCGAACAAGCCAAAGAGTAGCGAGATGATGGAAAGCCGTTTATAAACCCATTAGAATTAGTATAAATAAAAAGCGACTCAGAGGTATTTAATTGAGCACCCTCAGAATTGTTGATTAAATCGCTAAACTCTAGAGCGCTATTTTCACAAGCTAAGGCCTCATTTACTATCTTGTCTTCACTCACATTCCATGAATGATAAAGCTCCAAATCTTTACTATCTTTTGCTAACAATAAAGGATCTGCCAAACCAAAAGCTTTATCCTCTGAAGTATATTTTGCAATTTGACAAGCTGCAAGCACACAATCTTTTATTGCTGATGAATCAAAATCTGAGGTTGAGGCTATACCCCTTTTATTACCAACAAAAACCGTAACAGTTAAGGCTTTATCATTCTGCTGTTCAATGGTTTCAAGTTTTTGTAGCCTAACAGAGATATTCTTACCCGAAGAAACAGTTATATCAACCTCTGTACTTGAAGCGCCATTTCCAAGAGCTATTTTTTTTGTAAATTCAGCAATATCTGATAAAGATTCAATAGAATAGTCTAAGATTTTTATTGGCATTTTTTAAAGCAATTATAAAAACTGATATCATACAGAAAATTATATAAAAAAGTATTCGACTTTAAATGGATGACGAGAATAAAGAGTTTGTTAGTAAAACTGAATTAAAAAAAGAATCCAAGGAGATTCAGGCCTTCGGAAAAAAAATTAGTGCACTAAGTTTAGAGGAAATTAGTACTTTTAATTTTCCAGATAATATCTCGAGTGCCATCAAAGATTGTAAGTCTATTAAATCCAATGCAGCAAAAAAGAGACAGGTACAATATTTAGGAAAGCTTCTAAGGGAAATTGATCTTTCTGAGGCTTACTTGAGGATAAATCAGATTAACAGCAATTCACAACTTGAAGTGCAAAAAAATCATAAAGCTGAAATTTGGCGAGATAGACTTATCCAAGATAAAAATGCTCTTACTGAATTTATTGGATTATTTCCTAATATAGATAGACAAAAGATTAGGCAGCTCATTCAGAATACACTTAAGGAAATTAAAAGTTCAAATCCCCCAAAATATTACAGGCAATTATTTAAATATATTAAAGAACATATTGTGTAGCTAAAGATTTACAGTAACAGATTCTTTCTTACCATTTCTAATATATTCAACATTAACACTTTTACCTTTACTCTTTTTTATAACAGTCATTAAATCGTCGGGAGTATCTACATTAACTTGATCGACTTTAACAATACTATCGTTTCTTAAAATACCTGCTTCAGCTGCAGGTGATCCTTTAATAACCGCAATGACTAGGGCTCCAGGAACTTCCACCTCATCGTTTCCCTTTGCCAATTTTATAAAATGCGTACCAAAGGTTGGTTTTGGTAACTTCACCCAATAAGATGCGTAAAAAACATACAAAGCATTTGAATCTGCAAGATCTTCTTCGGTTATTTCAATTTCAGTAATCTCTCCATTATTTTCTATTTTTTTAGCAGCTAAAACTTTATCTCTTGCTTTTTGAATGGCAGTGGCTCTTGTATTTTCATTCACTTGTCGGTCATAAATTAAAATCAAATCAGCCTTTAATTTTTCCCCATGAACTTTAGCGAGATTTGGTGAAATATTAGGGCCACTAAAACCTGTAAAACCCATTAAATCGTAACCATCCTCAAGCATTTTTATTTTATCTGTGTCTTGGTCCCAACCACGTAGAATTTTTGTTTGAGGATTTTGTGCAAATGATTGAAAATCTTTAGGACTTTGCCTTTGAAAATTTTTCTCAAATAAATTTTCTTCTGCTTTCAATGACAAACTGAGGCTACATATTATTATGGTTATAAAACAAACAAAAACATTTTGCATGGGATGACCTTTTAGAAATGGTAAGATATTTATTTAACAATTATGACATAAAGATGAAAAAAAAATTCATTAAAATTGGTCTTGTATCCATAAGCGATAGAGCAACTAAAGGAGTTTATAAAGACAAAGGTATTCCATCACTCAAAGAATGGTTAGAGTATGCCTTAGTTACTCCATTTGAAACAGAAGAGCACATAATTCCTGACGAACTCTCTATAATACAAAATATACTTAAAGGGTTATGCGATTCGTCTAAATGTGATCTTGTACTTACAACAGGAGGAACAGGGCCATCTCCAAGAGATGTAACGCCTGACGCAACTATAAATATTGGTGATAAAGAAATGCCTGGGTTTGGAGAACAAATGCGGCAAATTAGCCTGCATTTTGTCCCTACCGCTATCCTATCAAGACAAGTTGCTGTAGTTAGAAAAAAAACATTGATCATAAATCTTCCAGGGCAGCCCAAAGCAATAAAACAAACCTTAGAGGGATTAAGGGATCAAAATAATAATGTAGTAGTGTCTGGAATTTTTGCTGCAGTACCCTACTGTCTCGATCTCATTGGCGCCGGATATATAGAAACTCGTCAAGATTTAGTCAATGCATTTAGGCCCAAAAAAAATAATGAATAGAGAATTTGCGCTTATTGAAAAGCTCTTTAAAAAAAGCATCAAGGATGTTCCTTTGAGTGTGGGAGATGACGGCGCACTTATTGAGAAAAACAAACAAACCTTCTACGTATTGTCGCAAGACACTTTAAATGAAGGAACACATTTCTTTCCAAACCATACACCCAGAAAATTAGGCTGGAAAGTTTTAGCAGCTAATATTTCAGATATTTCTGCGATGGGTGGTACACCTAAATATGCTTTACTTTCTTTATCTATAAAAAAGATAGAAGAATTGTGGTTGAAAGAATTCTCAAAAGGTTTTTTTTCTTGTGCTAAAAATTATGGGGTAAAACTAATCGGTGGAGATACAACTAAAGGCCCGACCTCATTAAGTGTAACTATTATTGGGGAAGTTAAAAAAAAATATGTGCTAAAAAGAAGTGGTGCGCAAGTGAATGAAGATATTTGGGTGTCAGGAGAATTAGGTTTGGCCGCTCTTGGCTTGTCATATCAATTAGGAAAAACATCTCTATCAGGAAATATATTAGATAAAGCATTGTCGGCAATAGAAATGCCAAAACCAATTAATGTAAACATGGAAAAATTTTCTCCGCTCTTCACAAGTGCAATTGATACCTCTGACGGTTTAGTTCAAGATTTACAACATATTCTTGATCAATCTAATATTGGTGCCTCAGTATATTGCCAAAGTATTCCAACAGCCGCATGGCTAAAAAAACATAATGCTTATGATTTTGCTCTGTATGGAGGTGAAGACTATCAACTTATCTTAACATCTCCGCAAGCAAATAGAAAAAAAATCATGGCGGCAGCTAAAAAGAATAAAATTAAATTAACAAGAATCGGTGTCACCATTAAACTCAAAAAATTCCAATTATTCGATAAAGACAATAAATTAATTACAAAAATAAAAAAAGGGTTTACGCACTTTGGTTAATACAAAATTTTTATTACATAATATCTGGCATTTCCTTGCTTTAGGTTTTGGGACGGGTATCTCAAAAAAGGCACCAGGAACTTTAGGGACACTAGTTGCTTTCCCACTATTTTTTGTAATTGAGCCATTATCTTTTGAGTTACAAATAGGTTTTGTAATTACTTTTTTCTTTCTTGGTTTTCATGCGTCAAATATTACAAGTAAAAATCTAAAATTAAAGGATCCCTCTTGCATTGTTATTGACGAGATTGTTGCGATGTTATTAATACTTATCTTTATTAAAACTGATCTTATTTCTCTTTTAATAAGCTTCATACTTTTTCGTTTTTTCGACATAAAAAAACCCTTCCCTATCAACTGGATTGACAAAAATGTTGGGGGTGGGCTAGGAATTATGCTTGATGACATCATTGCCGCTCTTCCACCTATTATTTTTATTAATATTGGATATTTAATTATTTATGCAAACTAAAGAAATCGATTTACTCGCTCAAAATCTTGGTAATCAATGTATAAAAAATGCCTATAACTTAGTGATAGCTGAATCATGTACTGGTGGTTTAATATGTAGCACTATTACCTCAGTGTCTGGAAGCTCACAATGGTTCGATAGAGGATTCGTTACCTACTCAAATCAATCTAAATGTGATCTCTTGGGTGTTACAAAAAAAACTTTAGACAATTATGGAGCTGTCAGCCAAAATGTGGCAAATGAAATGGTATTGGGGGCCCTTCAAAATAGTCATGCCAATATTTCTTTAAGCATTACTGGTATTGCAGGTCCAAACGGTGGCTCAAAAGATAAGCCCGTCGGCACTGTATATTTTGCAATTTGCAATCAAAATTCTATTATATTTGAAAGTAAGTCAAATTTTTCTGGTTCAAGGAGAGAAATCCAAAAAAAGGCATTGTTATTTGCCCTTAATAATCTTCTAAAGGTTACCATGAAGCAGCAAATATGAAATAATTAGTTTTAATAAAATTTACTCAAATAAGGCAAATAAAAATGGATGAAAATAAGCGTAAAGCGTTAGATGCTGCATTAGCACAAATTGATAAACAATTTGGCAAAGGATCGGTAATGCGCATGGATGATACCCAAGTTATTGAAGGTATTCAAGCAGTATCAACAGGATCGCTTGGCTTAGATATAGCGCTTGGAATTGGTGGTCTCCCAAAAGGAAGGGTTATTGAAATATATGGGCCTGAATCATCTGGAAAAACATCATTATCGCTTTCCACTGTTGCTCAACTTCAAAAAATGGGTGGAACAGCAGCATTCATTGATGCCGAACATGCATTGGATATTCAATATGCTGCAAAATTAGGAGTAAATATTGAAGACCTTCTAGTTTCTCAGCCAGATACAGGTGAGCAAGCATTAGAAATTGCTGACATGCTTGTGCGAAGTGGGTCTGTAGATATTGTTGTAATAGACTCTGTGGCAGCATTAACTCCAAGAGCAGAAATTGAGGGTGATATGGGAGACTCTCATATGGGTCTTCAGGCACGACTTATGTCGCAGGCTCTTCGTAAGTTAACTAGTAATATTAAAAAGACTAACACAATGGTAATCTTCATTAATCAATTACGCATGAAGATTGGAGTGATGTTTGGTAATCCAGAAACCACAACAGGAGGAAACGCATTAAAGTTTTATGCCTCTGTTCGTTTAGATATAAGAAGAATTGGTGCTATTAAAAAAGGTGATGAAGTTATAGGTGCTGAGACACGAGTCAAAGTCATCAAAAATAAGGTGGCGCCTCCCTTTCGGATGACTGAATTTGATGTGCTCTATGGAGAAGGTATATCTCTAGAGGGAGAAATTATCGACCAAGGTGTTAAGCTTGATCTCGTTGAAAAGTCAGGATCCTGGTACAGCTATAAGGGTGAAAAAATTGGGCAAGGTAAAGATAATGCGAGATTATTTTTGAAAGAAAATCCAACAGTGTCCAATGAAATTGAACAATTAATAAGAGATAACTCAAGCATTACTGCAGAAATAAATGCCAACTCATTAGATGAACAGGATGACCCAAGCCCTGCAGAATGATAATGAAAAAAACCTAGTATTATTAAAAAAAAGGGCTTTGTATTATTTAGGCAAAAGAGAATATTCAAGAAAAGAATTACGGGATAAGGTTAGTCCATTTGCCGAAAGTCTTGAAATATCAAGACAACAAATAAACCAAACCCTCTCAGAGTTAGAAGCTTGTGATTGGTTGTCAGACAAACGATTTGTGGATCAATTTATATTTTCAAAAAAAAGAAAGTTTGGCTTAAAAAAAATGGAATATGAATTAAAGATGCGTGGTGTTGATGAAATAATAATTCATAACGCACTTAATGAGATAAAATCAGAAGAGTACAATTTAGCAAAAAATATTTGGGAGAAAAAATTTAGAAAATTACCGAAGAATCATGAAGAAAGACTCAAGCAAAAGCGCTTTCTTCAAAGTCGAGGTATTAATTCGGCATTAATTCATCAGATTCTATCGGGGAAATTATCCGAATAATTTTACTATGTTATCAAGCCAACAAATACGTTCGCAGTTTTTAAAATTTTTTGAAGAAAAAAATCATAAGATTATTCCTTCGAGTAGCTTAGTGCCGCATGAAGATCCTACTCTTTTATTTACGAATGCAGGAATGAACCAATTTAAAGACATATTCCTTGGAGTTGAAAAGAGGCCCTATACAAAAGCTGCATCAAGCCAAAAATGTGTGCGTGCAGGTGGTAAGCATAACGATTTAGAAAATGTTGGTTATACCGCAAGGCATCATACCTTTTTTGAGATGTTAGGTAATTTTAGTTTTGGTGATTACTTTAAAAAAGAGGCTATCAAATTTGCATGGGAATTACTAACAGAAATTTACCATATCCCAAAAGAAAAACTATTGGTGACGGTATATGCGGAAGATACAGAAGCATATGATATTTGGGTAAATGATATTAAATTATCTAATAAAAAAATTATAAAAATTGGTGATAACAAAGGAAAGAAATATGCCTCAGATAATTTCTGGATGATGGGAGATACAGGACCTTGCGGTCCTTGCAGTGAAATTTTTTACGATCATGGTGAAGCAATTAGTGGGGGTCCTCCTGGCTCCAAAAATGAGGATGGAGATCGATTTATAGAAATCTGGAATTTAGTCTTTATGCAATACAATCGTGATGAAAAGGGTAAAATGCATCTCCTTCCAAAACCTTCGGTAGATACAGGAATGGGTTTAGAACGAATTACTGCAGTTTTGCAGAATGTTCATTCAAATTATGATATTGATATATTTAAAACCTTAATTGTTGAAGCGGCTAAATTAAGCAAAAATACTCCAATATCACATCCATCCCTTAAGGTATTGTCTGATCACATAAGGGCCACTTCCTTTTTAATAGGTGATGGAGTGATGCCTGCAAATGAAGGTCGAGGATACGTTTTACGAAGGATTATTCGTAGGGCAATTCGGCATGGTTACAAACTTGGAATAAGAGAACCATTCTTTTATAAATTAGTTGAACCTCTAAATAAGGTCATGGGGCCTGCTTTTGATTTCCCTAAGGAAAGAAAGAAAAAAATTATTGATGAAATTCGTCTCGAAGAACAAAATTTTTTCGAAACCATTGAAAATGGTATGGTAATTCTTGATAAGGCTATCGATGATTTAAAAATAGATAAAAAATTAGAAATATCAGGTCAAGTTGCTTTTAAGCTCCATGACACATATGGTTTCCCATTAGATTTAACTGCAGATGTATGCAGAGAAAATAATATAAAAATAAACACAAAAGAATTTGATGATGCAATGGCAAAACAAAAAAATATGGCAAGAAGTGCTGGAAATTTTAAAGCCAAAGTAAACATTGATTATAATGGCCCCGACACAATTTTTATCGGCTACAAGAATACTTCTGCAGCTGCAAAAATATTGCATATTTTAAAAAACGATAAATCTGTTGGTAATCTAAAACAAAAGGAAAGAGGTATTCTAATTTTAGATCAAACTCCCTTTTATGCAGAATCAGGAGGACAAATAGGTGACAAAGGAATAATCATTGCAGAAAAAAATGAATTTGAAGTTACAGACACTCTAAAAATTAAAGGTAATATCTTTGCTCATATTGGATGTCTGAATCATGGGCAATTAAATTTGAACGATAAAGTGACAGCTAATATTAACTATGAGCACAGGCAAAAGGTAATGCGCAATCATTCAGCTACACATCTTCTCCATAAAGCTTTAAAAATAATATTAGGAAATCATGTTGAGCAAAAGGGTTCGCTAGTAAATAGTCAGCGAACACGTTTTGATTTTTCACACCCTAAACCGCTCACTCTTGATCAAAAAAAATCTATCGAACAACTAGTGAATGATGAAATATTAAAGAATAAGGAAACTCAAGCTGAAGTTATGGATATTGAAAAAGCTAAGAAATCTGGAGCAATGATGCTCTTTGGCGAAAAATACGGTGAAAAAGTCAGGGTATTAGATATTGGAAATAGCCGAGAACTTTGTGGGGGAACGCACGTATCGCAAACGGGAGATATTGGTTTATTTAAAATTCAATCAGAGTCTGGAATAGCTTCCGGCATAAGAAGAATTGAGGCTACCACAGGTTTGAATGTCATTGATATGGCAAATCAACAAGAGATTATGCTTGGAAAAATTGCAAAAGAACTAAATGTAGGTCCGAACGAAGTTGAAAGTAAATTAAGTCAATTAATCAAGCAAATGAAAGAAAATGAAAAAATTATTGGTCAGCTGAAATCAAAAATTGCAGGGAGTGAAGGTAATGATCTAGCCGATCAGGCTATTGATTTTGGTGACTATAAATTCTTGGGAGTGCTAGTAAATAACTTAGGTAACAATGAATTAAGAGAAATGATTGATAATTTAAAAGAAAAACTTCAATCTGCCGTTATAATACTGGGTTCACATGTCAATGGTAAAGTTTCTTTCGCTGTCGGCATAACAGACAACTTAACAGGAAAGATCAAGGCGGGTGAAATTGCAAAACAACTTGGGGAAGCCGTCGGAGGAAAAGGTGGTGGTAGAGATAATTTGGCAATGGCAGGAGGATCAGACTCTAATTCCATGGATATAGCAATTCAAAAAATTAAAAATCAATTACAAAAATAACCTATGGCACTTCTTGTACAAAAATTCGGTGGGACATCCGTCGCAAATCCAGAACGCATAAATGATGTGGCTGAACGTATTGCGAGATATCACAAATTAGGTCATCAAATTATTGTAGTGGTATCAGCAATGTCAGGAGAAACAAATAAATTAATAAGTTTAGCTGATGAGATGATGCAAAACCCAGACCCAAGAGAATTAGATATGGTCATGTCAACCGGAGAGCAATTAACTGCAGGGTTAACTGCACTATCTTTAATTGACAAAGGCATACAGGTTAAAAGTTACACAGGTCATCAATTAGGAATTTTGACAGACTCCAGTTTTGGTAAAGCACGAATAATGGATATCGATACCAAAGTAATGAAAAAGGATTTAAAGCAAGGTTTTGTTTTGGTAGTTGCTGGGTTTCAAGGGCTTGATAAAAACGGAAATATAACTACACTAGGGCGAGGCGGATCCGATACTACCGCAGTTGCAATAGCTGCTGCAATAAAAGCGGATGAATGTCAGATATACACAGATGTTGATGGAATTTATACGACGGACCCAAGGGTTGTGCCTGAAGCTCGAAAGTTAAACTCTATTACTTTTGAAGAAATGCTTGAAATGGCAAGTCTTGGGTCAAAAGTTTTGCAAACAAGATCTGTTGAATGTGCAGGAAAATTTAAAGTACCAATAAGAGTTCTATCTAGTTTTGATATCAAAGGAGATGGAACAGTAATAACTTTTGAGGAAGATAAAAAAATGGAAAACCCGATAATATCAGGCATTGCCTTCAATCGTGACGAAGCTGAAGTAAGTGTTCGAGGTGTTCCTGACACACCTGGAGTTGCTTACCAAATTCTGGGTCCTATTGCGGATGCAAATATTGATGTTGATATGATTATTCAAAATGTGGGTGAAAGTGGTGCTACTGACTTTACCTTTACTGTGCATAAACGCGACCTTAAAGAGACTATTGATATTCTCAATGAAAAAGTAAAAGCTAAAATTAGTGCTAGAGAAATTATAGGTGATTCTAAAGTTGCAAAGCTATCACTTGTTGGAGTTGGGATGAGAACTCATGCAGGTATTGCCAGCAAAATGTTTAAAGTTCTATCAGAAGAAAAAATAAATATAAATACTATCTCTACAAGTGAAATTAAGATCTCAGTTATTCTAGAGGAAGCAAATCTGGATAATGCTGTCAAAGCTCTGCATAAAGCCTTTGAATTAGAAAAAGTTTAATTCATTGATGTTTTTAGATATTTAAAGTATTGTTACGGCGATATAACGGAGAGCTGGCTGAGTGGTTGAAAGCGCTTCCCTGCTAAGGAAGTATACGGGGTTAACCTGTATCGAGGGTTCGAATCCCTCGCTCTCCGCCAATAATAAAAAACCCTTGTTTAGATAACCAAGGGTTTTTATCAACATGCCATATCACTTAAAAAATAGTTTTTAAAGCTATTTTATTTTATTGCCCATCAGAGAATTATATTTTGGTTTATAGCCTTTTTCTTTTATAAATTGTTTGAT
>CEOO01075876.1_pt1 | contig 53600 bp, 55 predicted proteins | sample 530321 | NCBI WGS metagenome assembly CEOO01 (sample SAMEA2619927, study PRJEB7988) | marine metagenome | biome: marine biome (ENVO:00000447); feature: surface water layer (ENVO:00002042); material: "saline water (ENVO:00002010), including plankton (ENVO:xxxxxxxx)" | depth 5 m
TTTAACCCAACACCAGATGAAACAGATGTAGTAGATCTTGGATTGGACGATGAGCCGGTTAAGGCTTTCCACCCAACTGATGCATTACTCATTGGTGGTAATGGTGGATTTAATCCAACTCCGGATGAGGAAGATGAAGTTGATTTAGGGTTGGATGGTTGGAGTTGGTGGTAGTTGTAAACTAGACTTCAGCTTCAAGTGCTAATTTTAAAGATAAAGGTTAATTTAATAAAATAATAAACCTTATAATTTCACTGAGCCGTCATCTTTCTATCTAATGATTTTACTTAGTAAAACTTCATGTAGATCTTCATAGTTTTTTTTTTCTAGAAGTCTAGTATGGTCCTGTAAATCTCAAGTTGAACCTTGTATTTATTAATAAATGCATCTTCAATGATCTGGTTTATGATTAATGACTTTTATTAACCATAAACAAGGAGAAATACTATGTGGACACAACCTCAAGCGACTGAAATGCGTTTTGGTTTTGAAGTAACAATGTACGTAATGAACAAGTAATTGATCATTTAATACATTTAAACTTTATTAGTCTCTCTTTTCGCCTTTTGTCGAATATGTTTGACTAAGTCTTATTATTTAACTTTTCTTTAAGGAGAAATATTATGTGGACTAAACCAGCTGCTACAGAAATGCGTTTTGGTTTTGAAGTAACCATGTACGTAATGAACAAGTAATCAATATTTGTTCTAATAAGAAAGCCTAGTATTTATTTGCTAGGCTTTTTTTATGTCTGCTATCATATAAATTATGCAAAAATTTATTATCTTTATTTTTTTTGCTTTTCAAATCCCAGTAAATGCTGAACCAAAGGAATGGACCTTAATTCACTCAGATAAAATTCAAGGGATAAGCTTTTTTATAAGCCTTGGAGATTTTCCATTTATTAACAATAAAACTCGCATGTGGGTCATGGAAAATTTCGAGCAATTACAGCAAGTACAGCATCTAAAATATAATTCCACTAAAAGTCTTGTACAGTTCGATTGCAAATTAAATACAATGAGAATTTTGGCCTATTCTTTACATAAAAGTCCGAACGCCTCTGGAAATGCAATTTTTAATAAAAGTGTGGCACTAGAGTGGACTAAAATCAAAGAAAATAGCATAAATGAGGCTTACCAAGATATAGCATGCCATGAGGCTTCAGCTATAAATAATTAAGTATTTATATTAGATGTAAGTCAGAAAGGAATTTTATCTTTGCCAACATGTATTTCAAGAACAGATCTAAATTCATCTTGAATTATACGAAGGTCATCTGAGGTATTTGCTTCAAACCTGAGAACAATAACAGGGGTAGTATTCGATGCACGCATTAAACCGAAACCATTCTTATATTCCACCCGCAACCCATCAATTTTGATAGTCTCAAGGGCTTTGGGAAATATAGCATTTTCTTGCATGGACCTTATTAAGGTATGCTGTTCGCCTTCTGTAAGTTTGATATTGAGCTCAGGTGTGCTAAACCCTTTTGGAAGAGCCTCTAAAACTAATGAAGGGTTATCGAAATGACTTAAGATTTCAAGTAATCTAGCCCCTGCATACAATCCGTCATCAAAACCATACCACTTATCACAAAAAAATGTGTGCCCACTCATTTCACCCCCTAAAATTGCATTTGTTTCCTTCATTTTTTCCTTAATTAAAGAATGACCTGTTTTCCATATCAAGGGAACACCACCTTTATCACGAATCCATTTAAATAGGTGTCTTGTTGATTTAACATCAAAAATAATAGTAGCACCTGGATTTTCTTTTAAAATCCATTCTGAGAAAAGTAAAAGCTGACGATCTGGGTAAATAATCTCTCCAGATTTAGTAACTACTCCAAGTCTATCTGCATCCCCATCGAAAGCTAAACCAATTTCACTTTCGGTTGTTGCAAGATTTTTTTGAAGATCAATTAAATTAGAGGGATTGGAAGGGTCTGGGTGGTGATTAGGAAAATGTCCGTCTACATCATCAAATAGAGTCTCTACATCTAAATTAAGTCCTTTGAACAGGTCTTTCGCACATACCCCTGCAGCCCCATTACCGCAATCAATTGTTATTTTCATTGGCCGTTTAAGATTAATACCTTCATATATCTTTGCAAGATATTGGCTTTGAATTTTTTTACATGTCAGACTTCCATTACCTTTTGAATAATTTTCTTCAATTATTCTTTTATAAATACCTTGAATTTGTTTAGAGGTAAGTGGTTTAGCATTGATGACAATTTTGAATCCATTATATTCAGGTGGGTTATGACTTCCGGTGATCATAATACCTGTGTTTGTTTTTAATTCATAAGTGCTAAAGTAGAGCATGGGGGTTGTTACTAAACCTATGTTAATTACATCTATTCCGGTTGACAAGAGCCCTTTAATTAGAGCATTACATAAATCAGGGCTGGATAAACGGCCATCATATCCAACACATACACTAGTCTGATTTTGATCAATTGCTTCACTACCAATAGATTGACCAATCAGAATAACTATTTCCTCGGTAAGTTCATCAGCAACTATCCCTCTTATATCATAGGCTTTAAAAATGTTTTCCTGGATAGAATTACTCATATTCATTTATCCAAGCCAATTGAATAGCTTCAAGAATTCTCTCTCCGCATTTATCAGGGTCATCATCAAAACCATCAAGATCAATAACCCATTGATATAAGTCAGTAAAACGTATTGTTTTTGGGTCAAGTTCTGGATTATTATCAAACAATTTTTCAGCAATCTCTTGAGAATCAGTCCAACGCATTAATTTTCCTTTTTATAAAACATTATTAATAATTATATTTAAATTTAGAGTAAACCAAGTGCCCTATTGTTTGGTCTTACCATGATAAAATAATACATTATATAAAAGCTTTTATTTGAACTTGATTGAGGGATATTTATGTTTAGTAAATCTGCACCATTGCAAAACGTTGATTCAGAAATTTGGAATCAAATTGTCAATGAGAAAATTCGCCAAGAGGAGCATATTGAACTTATTGCATCAGAAAATTATACAAGTCCTGCTGTAATGGAAGCTCAAGGGTCACAGTTAACTAATAAATATGCTGAAGGATATATTGGTAAAAGATTCTATGGGGGTTGTGAGTATGTGGATGCTGTAGAACAGCTTTGTATCGATAGGCTTAAGAAGTTATATGGTGCTGAGTATGTCAATGTGCAGCCTCATTCGGGTAGTCAAGCGAACCAGGCAGTGTACTTTGCTATCTTGAAACCTGGGGATACTATTATGGGGATGAATCTTGGTCACGGTGGACATTTGACCCATGGATCCCCGGCAAATTTATCAGGTAAGTTATTTAATATCGTCCCTTATGGTCTAAATGATAATGAAGAAATTGACTATGATGAAATGGAGAAAAAAGCTATTGAGTCACAACCTAAGCTTATTATTGGTGGAGCTTCAGCGTATGCATTAAAGTTTGATTGGGAAAGGATGTCGAAAATTGCAAAAAAGGTTGGTGCTTATTTCATGGTAGATATGGCTCATTATTCAGGATTAATAGCTGGCCATGCATACCCAAACCCAGTTCCATTCGCTGATTTTGTGACATCAACCACTCATAAATCACTTAGAGGACCAAGAGGTGGCTTTATTATCGCAAAACCAGAATTTGAAAAAATTATTAATTCATTTGTGTTTCCTGCAATACAAGGTGGACCTCTTATGCATGTAGTAGCCGCGAAAGCAACTGCTTTTTTTGAGGCACTTAAACCCGAGTTTAGAGATTATCAGACCCAAGTAATTAAAAATGCCCAGGCTATGGTAAAGGAATTACAATCTAGAGGTTTTCGAATTATTTCTGGAAGAACAGAGTCGCATGTTTTTTTAGTTGACCTGCGCCCACAAAAACTGACAGGTAAGATTGCTGATACATTGTTAGGCCAGGCACATATTACTGTAAATAAGAACTCTATACCAAATGATCCAGAGAGTCCCTTCGTTACATCAGGGATACGACTTGGAACACCAGCTATAACTACGCGTGGATTCAAAGAAGATGAGGCTACATTAGTTGCACAATATATTGCTGATGTTTTAGAAAAACCTGAAAATGAGGATAATATCAAGGAGGTTAAGAGTAAAGTAATGGCTCTTACTTCTCGTTTTCCAGTATATGAGAAATTGTAAAAATGAAATGTCCATTTTGTCTTTCTGACGATACCCAGGTCATTGACTCTAGAGTTAATGAGCAAGGAAATTCAATAAGACGTAGGAGGAAATGCATAGCGTGTGAAAAACGATTTACTACCTATGAACATATTGAATTAACCTTACCACAAGTTGTTAAACAAGATGGTAAGCGTGAAGAATTCTGTAAAGAAAAATTATTACATTCCTTAACTCGGGCACTTCATAAAAGACCGGTTCCAGTGGAATTTATTGATCAGGCGGTAGAGAAAATCATTACAAAGATACTTGCTAATGGTGAAAGAGAAATTTATTCTCGAGATATTGGAGAAGAAGTTATGTTGCATTTAAAAAAGTTAGACAAGGTTGCATATATTAGATTTGCTTCAGTTTATAGAAGCTTTTCAGATATTGCAGACTTCAACGATGCTATAAAAGATCTTGATTAAAAGACCATGAATGAGGACTCACATTATTACTTTATGGCACTTGCATTAAAGCTTGCAAGTAAGGGGTCTGAACAAACAAAACCTAATCCAAAGGTAGGTGCCTTGCTTGTGAAGGATGGAGAGGTGGTAGGTAAGGGTTATCATTCCAAAGCAGGTGAGAATCACGCCGAAGTAATTGCAATCAAAGAAGCTGGTCAAAAAGCTAATGGAGCGACTCTATATATTACTCTTGAACCATGTTCCCATCATGCCAAAACTCCACCTTGTGTTGATTTAATAATAAAGAGTGGTATTCAAGAAGTAGTAGTTGCATGCAAAGATCCTAATCCAAATGTAAATGGAGGAGGTTTGAATGCATTAAAAGCTAACAATATAAGGGTTATAGAAGATATTCTTAGTGCTCAAGCTATTGAATTAAATAAAGGTTTTTTCTCAAGAATGTCTCACGGGAGACCTTATGTGCGCTCAAAAATTGCAACTTCAATTGACGGTAGAACAAGTTTGAAAAGTGGTGATAGCAAATGGATTACATCAGATTTTGCAAGAAAAGATGTTCAGCAGTGGAGAAAAAATGCATGTGCGATTATTACTGGTGTAAACACAATCAACAGAGACAATCCAAAGCTCAATGTACGTTTGAATGAGACAAATTACCAACCATATAGAGCTATTTTAGACACTCATTTATCTATTGATTTACATGCACAAATATTAAAGCAAAATAAAGTAATTTTAGCTTACGCTGAAGACCCTGATGGAAAAATAAATATTTTAAAAAAAATGAAAGTCCATTGTTTAAGGTTACCTATTTATGATAATTTTGTTGACCTTAATCAGCTTATGAAAGAATTAACAAAGCTGGAATGTAATGATATTTTGGTTGAGAGTGGACCAACTCTTAATGGCCGTTTGTTAGAGCAAAATTTAATTGACGAGCTTATTTTTTATATGGCACCCATTATTATGGGAGGTGGAGCAAATCCTATTTTTAATAACCCCATACTAAGTACAATGCAAGAGAAAATCCAAATTGAACAAAAGGATGTAAGATACTTTGGAGATAACCTAAGACTTATTATGAAGGTCTTACCAGATCAATGTGGATAGATACACATTGCCATTTAGATTTTGAACCACTCAATAGCAATATAGAATGCGTATTAAATCTTTGTTATAAAAATAAAGTTAATAGTATTATTGTCCCATCTGTTAAACCGGACAATATTCATAGAGTAATAGAATTATCAGAAAAGAACCGAAGTTGTTTTTACGCCTTAGGATTTCACCCGATGTATGTGGATGATTTAAAGGAAAGTCACTTATATCAACTTGAGGAATCGATAAAAAATTCTAATCCTATCGCTGTTGGTGAAATTGGATTAGATTTATTTATTAGTAAAGATAATTTAGAGAGACAAGAATATTTTTTATCACAACAATTATTGCTTGCAAAGAAATATAATTTACCAGTAATTTTACATGTACGTTCGGCAATCGATATGATATTGAAACATTTAAGAAAAATTAAGGTGAGAGGAGGGGTTGCTCATGCATTCAATGGTAGCTTCCAACAAGCAGAGCAATTTATAAAGATGGGTTTTAAATTAGGTATCGGTGGAGCTATAACTTATCCTAGAGCAAGACACCTGCAAAAGATAGCAAGAGAGTTACCTCTTAAGTCAATTGTTTTAGAAACTGATGCACCAGATATGCCTCCAATCTGGAGAAGAGAAAAAGGTTATAATCGTCCAAGTGAAATTAACCAAATAGGAATTTTCTTGGCTGAACTTAGGGGGATGGACCCACTAGATATTGCTGAAAATATAAGGGTTAACACGCAACAAGTTTTTCCAAAGTTATTGGAGTTATGCACATGAGTTCAGGACTTACTTTAAGTATTCAAAAAAAGTTCAATGATCTCAATGACATACAGTAAGTAATTGATTTTAAAGGTTTTTTTATACGATTAATTTTTAAGCGATTAATATAAACCCTTATAAAATCAGGGTTTGCATTTTTAATAAACTTTTATACACAAAGTTATCCACAGTTATTGTGGACTGTTTTTGAATTTTAAATAAGGTTTTTTATAGTGAAAGTAGACGGTAAATATTATAGGACCATAGAGGCATCTCACGACGAAACCTCAGTGACTATTATTGATCAAACACTTCTACCATTCAAATTTAAGTTAGTTCGCATACGGGCTTTAAAAGAGATGAAAAATGCCATATATAATATGCAAGTAAGAGGGGCTCCCTTAATTGGAGTGAGTGGAGCATTTGGAATTGCACTTGTTTGTAATGAAGATCCCTCAGATAATTCAATAAACAAAGCAAAAGAATATCTAATTAATACCAGACCAACAGCAGTTAATTTATCATGGGCTGTTAATAAATTATGCGATAAATTATTAACAATGGAGGAAGGTCAGCGAGCAAAAGAAGCTTGGCGCTGGTCTAAAAATTTAGCTGAGGAGGATGTGACAACCAATAAAAAAATTGGAAATGTCGGATTTAAAATCCTCAAAGAATTAAACAAAGACAAATTGAATATACTTACCCACTGTAACGCTGGTTGGCTCGCAACAATTGATTACGGTACTGCATTAAGCCCTATTTATATAGCGAAGGAACAAGGTATGCAAGTTCATGTATGGGTAGATGAAACAAGGCCAAGAAATCAAGGAATGAACTTAACAGCTTGGGAGTTAGAGAAAGCCGGTATTCCGCACACAGTAGTCGCAGATAATGCAGGGGGATTACTTATGCAAGAGGGAAGAGTTGATTGTGTATTGGTGGGAGCTGATCGAGTTGGAGTTGATGGAGCGGTTTGTAATAAGATAGGTACCTACTTAAAAGCATTACCTGCAAAGTCAAATAAGGTACCCTTCTATGTTGCCGCACCTAAAAGTACGTTTGATAAGAACTTTAGTATGAATAATAAATCTTTTGAAATAGAAAAAAGAGATGTGAGTGAGCTTTTTACGATGAGAGGTACCAATAAAGACGGAGAGATTCTAACTTTTAATATAGGTCATTTTGAGGGATACAATCCTGCTTTTGATATAACTCCACCTGAATATATAAATGGGATTATATGTGAAGAAGGATTTATCAAGCCAGAAAATTTAAAGGAATTTTTGGTATGATTAACGATACAAATTCAAAACAAATATTATGCAATGCAATTATTAAGCTTAATACTTTACGTCTTAATCATGGCGCAACTGGAAATTGCAGTGTTCGCGAAAAAGAAAACTTTTTAATAAGTCCAAGCGGCCTAAATAATGACTCTATTAAGCCAGAACATATTATTTTAATGAAAATGGATGGAACAACAGTTAAGCCAAAAAATTTACAACCCTCAAGTGAATGGCGTTTTCATAGGGATATCTATGCAAATCGCAGTGATGTGAACGCTGTTGTTCATACTCATTCAGTATATGCAAGTGCATTAAGTGTATTAGGTGGAGCAATCCCCCAATTTCATTATATGATTGCTGTAACCGGAGGAAAAGAAATTCCATGTGCTCAATACGCAATGTTTGGTTCTCAAGAACTATCTGACAATATCTTAAAATCTCTTGGACAACAAAAAGCTTGTCTAATGTCGAATCATGGTTTAATAACTGTTGGTTCAGATTTAAAAGAGGCTGTTGATATTGCTGAGGAGGTAGAGCATTTATCAAAAATGTACGTTAAAGCAAACATGCCTAGAAAGCCTCATCTTTTATCTGATGAAGAAATGGACGATGTGTTGAAAAGATTCCAATCTTACGGAAGCTGGAAAAAAGATTAAAAGTATTGATTGTCTGTCCTTGTGCTTTAAAGTAAAATATTATTCCGTCAGCAATTATTTTAAAGATGTCTTTCATGACCAAGTATATTTTTGTAACTGGCGGTGTTGTTTCCTCATTAGGTAAAGGCATTTCTGCCGCTAGTCTTGGAGCAATTCTTGAGTCACGTAATCTCAGAGTCACCATGATAAAGCTTGATCCATATATTAATGTTGATCCAGGTACTATGAGTCCGTTTCAACATGGGGAAGTTTTTGTTACAAATGATGGTGCTGAGACAGATCTTGATCTTGGCCATTATGAGAGATTTATTTCATCAAAAATGTCCAAAAAAAATAATTTTACAACAGGTCAAATCTACGACAGTGTTATAAAGAAAGAAAGAAAAGGTGAATATTTAGGGAAAACTGTTCAGGTTATTCCGCATATAACCGATGAAATTAAGCTTAATATTCGCAACGGATCTAAAGAATATGATGTAGCAATTGTTGAGGTAGGAGGTACTGTTGGCGATATCGAATCACTTCCATTTCTAGAAGCCATTCGACAAATGGGATTTGAAGAAGGGAAAGAAAATACCTGTTATATCCATCTCACCTTACTTCCATGGATTGCAACGGCAGGAGAGTTAAAAACAAAACCAACCCAACATTCAGTTAAAGAATTAAGAGAAATTGGTATTCAGCCAGATATCTTATTATGTAGATCAGAAAGGCAATTACCTGAGGAGGAGAAAGCAAAAATAGCTTTATTTACCAATGTTAATCCAAAAGCTGTTATTTCTGCAACAGATTCTGATTCTATTTATAGAATTCCAATGATGCTTCATGATCAAAAAATTGATGATATTGTATGTGAAAAATTCAATATTACTGCAAAAAAACCAAACCTTAATCAATGGAAAAAAATTACTGAGCTACTTGATCAGGCAAGTCAAAAAGTTGATATCGCATTTGTTGGTAAATATGTAGATCTTACTGAATCATATAAGTCACTAACAGAGGCACTTATTCATGCAGGAATTCATAAGAGTACAAAGATAAAAATTCATTTTATAGATTCAGAGGAAATTGAAAATAAAGGCACTAAGAAGCTAAAAGAAATAGATGCAATAATAATTCCAGGCGGTTTCGGTGTTAGAGGTACCGAGGGTAAAATTAAGGCAATACAATATGCAAGAGAAAATAAAATTCCCTTTTTAGGAATTTGTTTGGGTATGCAGCTTGCTGTAGTAGAGTTTGCAAGAAATAAAGCTAATTTAGATGGAGCAAATAGTACAGAATTTTCAAAAAATCCAGAGCATCCATTGGTTGCGTTAATTACGGAATGGCAGGATGAGAGTGGCCTAACTATTATAAGGGATGAGGATTCTGAGCTGGGCGGAACGATGAGACTTGGGGCCCAAAAGGCTCCCGTAAAAAAAGACACGTTGGCTTTTAGTATTTATGGCTCTGAGGTTAATGAAAGACATAGGCATCGCTACGAAGTTAATAATGGATATGTAGATAAATTAATCAAAGCTGGTCTTGTGGTTTCCGCAAGAACTCCAAAAGAAAATTTGTGTGAAATAATTGAGTTACCTACAACAGAACATCCATGGTTTTTCGGTTGCCAATTTCATCCTGAGTTTACTTCGAATCCAAAAGATGCCCACCCTTTATTCATTTCATTTATAAATGCTGCAATTATATTTAATCAAAAAGGATTGTAAATATGAAACTATGCGATTTTGATGCGGGAATAAATCATCCTTTATTTTTAATTGCTGGACCATGTGTTATTGAATCTGAAGGAATGATTATTGAGGTTGCGGGACAGTTAAAAGAAATGACTTATAAACTCGGTATACCTTATATTTTTAAATCTTCATTTGATAAAGCCAATAGGAGTTCTAATAAAACTTTTAGAGGGTTTGGTATTTCAGAAGGATTAAGAATCCTTCAGGAGGTTAAGAAGCAAATCAAAGTTCCTATTCTTACAGATATTCACACAGAAAATCAGGTAGATGAAGTTGCCAGTGTTGCAGATGTTCTTCAAACACCAGCGTTTCTTTGTCGCCAAACAGATTTTATTACTGCGGTAGCAAAATCAGGCAAACCGGTAAACATAAAAAAGGGTCAATTTTTAGCACCTTATGACATGACTCAAGTAGTTGCTAAAGCAAAGGAAGCTAATGGAGGAAAAGATAATATTATGGTATGCGAGAGAGGTGTATCTTTTGGATATAATACTCTCGTTTCAGATATGAGAAGCTTGTCAATAATGCGAGGTACCAACTGCCCTGTTGTGTTTGATGCTACTCATTCAGTTCAACAGCCAGGTGGCAGAGGCGATCGAAGTGGTGGTCAAAGTGAATTTGTACCTCTTTTAGCCAGAGCTGCTGTAGCTAGTGGCATTTCAGGTATTTTTATGGAAACCCATCCGAATCCAAAAGAAGCATTATCTGATGGTCCAAATGCAGTTCCACTCAGTCAAATGGAAGGGTTACTTGAAACTCTTAAAGAGCTTGATAGTATCGTGAAATCTAAAAATTTATTCAGCCAGGAAATTTAATGGGGATTATAAAAAATATTAAAGGTCGAATGGTTATCGATTCAAGGGGCAATCCAACGGTTGAGGCTGATGTACTTTTGCAGGATGGCTCTCTTGGAAGAGCATCTGTTCCATCAGGAGCTTCTACAGGAAGTAAAGAGGCAATAGAATTAAGAGATGGTAAAAAAAACATATATTTGGGTAAGAGTGTCGAAAAAGCTGTAAATAATATTAACGGACCAATCAAAAGCAATTTAAAGGGTATGCATGCAAATGAACAAGCTTCTATAGATAAGCAAATGATTGATCTTGATGGCACAGAGAATAAAGCAAATCTTGGAGCAAATGCTATTCTTGCTGTCTCTATGGCATGTGCACGTGCATCGGCAATGAGCCAAAAACAACCATTATTTGAATATTTAAATAATGATGGTAAATATACCCTTCCCACCCCTATGATGAATATTATCAATGGGGGAGCCCATGCAGCTAATAATATTGATATTCAAGAGTTTATGATCATTCCAGCTGGAAGGCCAAATTTTTCAGAGGCTATGAGATGTGGTGCAGAGATATTTCATGCGCTTCATACGAATCTTTCCAAACAAGGCCTGGCAACTACTGTTGGAGATGAGGGCGGCTTCGCACCGAATCTTTCCTCAAATGAGGAAGCACTTGAATTAATTATGCAAGCAATAGAATTAGCAGGTTATGAAGCAGGAAAAGATGTTTTACTGGGCTTAGATTGTGCAAGTACAGAATTTTTTCAAAATAACCTTTATAAATTAAGATCCGAAAATTTATCATTAAGCTCACATGAGATGGCAGATTATTTGGCTTCTTGGTGTAAAAAATATCCAATAATAAGTATTGAGGATGGGATGGAGGAATTTGATTGGAGTGGATGGAAATATCTAACTGACAAATTAGGAGATTCAGTTCAATTAGTTGGAGATGATCTATTTGTTACGAACCCTAAAATTATAAAAGAGGGTATTGAGAAGAGAGTAGCTAACTCAGTGCTTATTAAGATAAATCAGATTGGAACCTTATCCGAAACTTTTGAAGCAATCAATTTAGCTCAAAAGGCAAACTATACTGCAGTAATATCTCATAGATCTGGAGAGACTGAGGATACTTCTATTGCTGATATTGCTGTGGCAAAAAATGCCATGCAAATAAAAACTGGGTCAATGTCACGTTCAGAAAGAATTTCAAAGTACAACCAATTACTTCGAATAGAGGAATACCTTGGAGAAGAAGTTTCTTATGCTGGAAAATCAGCATTTTATCAACTAGGTTTCTAAATAAATTGAGAATTTTAAATTATATTTTTTGGTTTCTTATTTTATTAATTCAATATCCATTATGGTTTGATCGAGGTGGATGGCTGAATGTTTTTGAATTGCAAGAGGAGTATGAAATACAAGTAGAAATTAATCATAAATTAGAAAAAGAAAATGGTGCTCTTTTAGCTGAGGTTAAAGATCTCAAGAGTGGAACAGAAGCGGTAGAGGAGAGAGCAAGGGATGACCTTGGAATGATTAAGGAGGGAGAAATTTTTTTTGAGGTAATTAAAACCCAAAAATAATCGTATTTTATTTATATCTAGATATCGTATTTTAAAATTTTAAGTGGTTTATTTTTTAAGGTAATTGGTTTGTTAGCTGCTTCAACTTTTAACTCAACTAAAAGTTTATATGTTGAATTATTCTTAGAAAAATTAATAACATGTCCTACGGTTTCATCTTTTAAAAATAAATCGTCACCATATTTTATTACTTCATCACACTCCAAGTCAGCTTGGTACATTCTTCTTTTTACTTTTCCTAAATAATGGGTTCTGGCAACAATCTCTTGCCCTGTATAGCATCCTTTTTTGAAGTTTATTGCATCTATTAAATCAAGATTAAGTGATTGTGGAATAAACTTGCCTTGTGTTTCTTTGAAAATATTTGGAGTCTTAGCCTCAATATCAGAAACGTTCCAGGATATTTCATTAGGTATTTCATTATCATGAAAAATTTCACTATATATCATTTCAATTGTTTCATCCTCACCAAGCACTAAGAATCGACCATTTTCGCCTGGTAATTTGGTTATGGATAAAAGTCCTGTGGTATTTTCTTCGTTTGGATGTTGCACTGTTTCCATTATTTTTGTTGGGAGGGGCACTCCCCCCCAAATATTTTTGAATGCTTCTTCAGTATGGGTATTACCATAAAAATAAAAATAAGAAAGCTTACTCTTATCTATCAAAACATGTGATCTTAGGACAAACATAGAGAGTTTCTTACTAATTTCATCACTTATTGATGATGGACAAAAAAGAAAATAATTACCCCAAGTTTTGACAATTAAGAAAAATGCTATAAGTCTCCCTTTGGGATTACAATATCCAGCATAGATTGCTTTATCTTCTTTATCTAGCAAATATATGTCATTAGTAATTTGACCCTGAAGAAAGGTTGCTGCGTCCTCACCTCTAACAAGAATTACATCAAGTCCTGGAATTTTAATTTGCTGCTCTGACATTTTTACCCATTTTTAATTTTACCAAGACTTCTCTGAAGGTAACGAAACGCATTAAAAAAAATATTAACGCTATTATTATAAAGAAATATCTTAATGGTAAATTTGTTTGGTCACGCCAAGATGGTTTTTGTTTAGCCATGGCATTTAAAATAACATCTATGTTGTCAGCGCGCACATAATTTCCTTTTATTTCCTTACTAAGATCCACAAGATACTTTTCATCTAATTTTGAAAGATAGCGATCACTAACTCCTAGAGCCACACTATCGTTCCTTGCCCCAATATTAGATTCTGATATTTGTGCAATACCAGGTTGAAGCGCAAAACTGTCGATTGACCAATAACCTATTAATTGATTTTTACTATCATACTTTGGTATTGCAGTCCCCTTATCGGAACCAACACCAACAAGTAACCAATCATTTCCTCCTTGAAATTGACTTAAATCTCTTGTGTTAAAAACATGTAGCTTAGGTGCCTCCTCTCCATCGGTAAAATATATTACTTGAGCAGATTCTGGAAAGCTTCTAATAAGCCTTGCAAGATTTACCATGGATTCTCTTATTCTAGTATTTCCTGACCAAGTTGACCTCCAGTCTAAATTATCAACAGTACTATTTATTACACTAAAGTTTTCACATACCTCAATAGGAGTGTAAGTAGCTGCAACACTTACTCCAGCGAACATACCAATACTAACTTTTGACTTACATGGTAATCTGCCTAATATTTTTTTAATTAAAGACTTGGTGTAGTCAATTCTAGACACCTCTTCATTGTCTATGAACATATCTTTAGTATTCATACTTTGAGAGATATCTACAATAAAAATATAGTTATAAATATTTTTGGTAATTGGTATGCTGGGATTAAGTAAAGCAATTAACAAACTTATTACAGTTAATAACAAGAATAAATTGGAATTATTTTTTAAATTATATAAAAAATTTCTCATGGTAAACCAACGGGGATATTACCCATAATTAATCCGGGAGAGTCAGAATCTCCAACACCAGGGGCAGGATCCTCCCCAATCATTCTTAAAAGTCTATCAAGATTATGTTTTGCATCCCAATGTTTGTGGTCATGTTTAAGTGATGCAATATATGATTTTTTTGCTTGCCTAAATAAATAATCAGCTTCATCACGAACATTCATCCCAGGCCCATTGATTATCAATGCTTTTTTAAAGAAAATATTTCCTAAGTTGTATTGAACCGCAGATTTTTGCTTATCAGTTGCCTCATCAAGTAAATTATTAAATAAAATTCTTGACTCCTTAAACATTTCGTTTTTTGCAAGCCAGTAAGCTGTTGAAAATCTTGACTCAAAACTTTGTGCAAAAAGTTTGGTGGACTTCCCTTCGCTAATAAAATCATTAAATTTAGTGATATTTTGAATATTCAATAGTGAAGAACCTATTAAATATAGGCTAATAATACCAAGCAATAATGCTATGTATGTAATTCTTTTTACTGTAAATATTTTAATTATTTTCATTTAGATGTTCTTACCTCAAGTAATTTTAATAATAATAAAAGTCCCGATAAAATTAAAGTTAAAATAATCAATGGAACAGAATAATCCTGCCCAGGAATTCTCTCTGTGTAAATAATTGGTTTCTTTTCTTTTAGATTTATATCATTAATAGCTGTTTCTAGAGATTTTGGATCTTCTGCTTCATATGCTTTAAAAGGCGACCTAAATGTTTTGAAGAAATCATATAATTCAAGCTGAGGTGGGACTTGGTGTGCTTGATTTGGAACAAAATCCTCATCAAATATACTTAGTCCTCCAGGTTCTCTGAGAACAATCCAATAAAGCCCGATTTGAAATCGATCAAACCAGTCTTTAATTTTTTGCTGTGTATTTGCATCTATTCTACCTGCTCCATCAGATAATAAAATAATCGCTCTTGATCCAGAATCAGCAACCTCTTTGAACAATGCTGCACTGCTAGTTAAACCAGCACCTATATTTGTTTGAAATAATGCATTCCCAGAAGTTGCATTTACAGCAGCCTTAATAGCATCTTTATTTTGTGTTAAAGGAAGAACAAACATAGCTGAGTTACTAAATGTTACAACACCAACCATATCATTACTTCTTGATTCAAAGAAATCAATGATAAGACGACTTGCTGCGCCAGATTTTGTTTCACCTGCTTTATCACCTCCACCGGCGAAGGGATCATCCATTGATGCACTTCTGTCTAAAACAAGTCCAATTTGAGCACCCTCACCAATACGTTCTACAACTTTTTGATCAGAATAGGGTCCAGCTAATAGAACGATTAAAAGACCTATAATTAACGAACTTAAAATCTTGAGCAAAAAACTTACAAACGAGGATATAAAATCCTCAGGCAACATTTCATTCCAAGAATATTTATTATTATTTATTTGAAAAAAAATAAAAGGAATAAAAATAAGCGGTAAAAAAAATAATATCCAGGAGTTAATAAAATTCATTTATTTAGCAAATCTTTTTAAATCATGTTTATCAATAGTTAACTTTCGTTCACAAAACCTACAATGAAGAGCAAAATCTTTTAGCCATTTGTACGCCTCTGTTCGATTAATTTTTCCATTTTTATCAAAGAAAATTTTTCGTGATAGCTTGAAAAAGTCATGTATTTCATCCTCAATATCCTGAAAGGATGTATTTTGTTTGTATAAAAGGTTTAAATTATCAATAAAAACTGTCTGACCAAGTGATTTATCTAGTCCATTATGAAGGGCTTTTGTAAAAGCCTCTAAATTTTCTTGCGAGAATTCTGTCTTTTTGTATTTACTATAAATTTGACTAAATACTCTGTTTTGCCTAGGCCACCAGGAATAACGACTATAAATATAAAATAAAATAAAGAAACATAATAAAAGTAATGCTGATGCGTACTTAAGTGTTTTTCTTGCTTCTGATGCATCTAAGAGAAAAGGACCACGATATTCACTCATATTCTCTTCAACTTTCACAGCGCCAAATACTGCGATAGGGGATATTGCAAAGGTAAAGGAAGGTATTCTTATTTTAAAAATTTCATCAGGCTTTTTTGAATTAATCACCCTGTAGTAATCTGCAGTGATCGCACCTGGCTTTGCAAAGTCCTTATTTGTAAAAACTTGATATGTAAGGTCGATATCATAAACTGACTTTTCATTTGTTATTTCTTTTGAGAAATCAGCTTTCCTAAGTGTCATCCCAAGCAATTCACCTCTATACCTTTTTTCATAACCTACTATTGGTAAAGATTCTTCAATGAGCGAAAAGGGTTTTTTTATTGAAACTTTCACTTTCCTATGAATAAGGTCACCAATTGTATAACCAACATTTTGATCAGGGTCAATTACCTCAACATTTGCATATTCAGGGTCTATATCTTTATATTTTTTTGGGTCCTCATAACTATAAACAAAAGAAATAGGAATGATGAGTAAATAGATCAATATTAAATTACGCATGGTAGTGCTCATTAAAATATTTGGTCATTTCCAAAGGAATGAAATCATCATTAACAAAGAAAGCTGGCGAATTATATTTGAGAAATAATTTCTCCAACTCATCCTTTCTTTTTTTATATTTATCTTTAATTTTGGCTAGCATTTTTTTTCTTAAAAAAATTGTTTTTTCTTTTCCTGACTCAGGATCTGTTACAGAGACAATACCAAATCTTGGGAGATCTTGATATTCACTTTTATTCCATAAAATGATAGGTACTAAAGTATGTTTTGTTAATTTTGAAAGGCTATACTCAATATCTATTTTTGGCATATGAAAATCAGATATTAAAAAAATAAGTGTATGGTCGTTAGGAAGTATCCTAAAAACATTTTTAATGCCCTGGTGACCAGAATTCTGGGGGTTGTGTTTTTTAAGTCTGTCAATCAATAAACGAGTTTTATGAGGTCGGTATGATAAAGGTGACCACCAGTTTGTTTCAGTGAAGTCGTTAAATCCTATAAATCCAAGGGCATCACTTTTACTTGTTGCAGAATTAGTTATTACAGTTGCTATCTCGGCTGCAAGGTTTAATTTTGTTTTTTTTTGACCATAATTCATACTTGATGACAGGTCAGTAACAACCATAACCGGAGTTGTACTTCTTTGATTAAAAATTCTTACATATATTTGTTCTAATGGATCACGCATAGATTGTCTTATGTCAATACGTCTTGGATCTGGATAATCAATTAAATTTGAGTGCCCTGCAAATTCAATTCCCATCCCTCTTTGGTCACTTTTATGTTGCCCAGGATGATGACCTTTTGTTTTCCAATTTATATGATAATCGAATGTCTCGATACTATTCATTATGGTGCTGCTACTTTATTTAATATTTGGTCTGTAAGTTCTCTTGCAATCTCTGTTCTTCTCAACTCATAAACTGGATTGAAAACCAGCCTGTGTGCTATTGTTTCATGAAATATTGAATGTATATCTTCCGGAATTAATGAGGTTCTGTTGTTTATCCATGCATTTACTCTAGCGCACTTCATCATCATACTTATCCCTCTTGGGCTAGCTCCGGAAATAATTAGGATTTTAATATCAATATCACTTATTTTTACACCGTAAAGTTCTGGGTTAGATGTAGATTTCCATAGATTCAAAGCATATTCTTTGAGTTTTGTTGATGCAGTTATATTGTTTTGAATATCTTCAGATAGTTTATTGAGCTTATCGAATTTTAGAAGATCTGCTTTTGCACCTTCAATAAGGGTATCTGCATCATGAAATTTAGTATCAAAGACAAGGTTTGTCATTATTTCATCTTGTTGAGGAATCACTATGGGTATTTCCATCATAAATCTATCCCTAGCAGCAGATGGAATTTCAAAAGTCTCTTCTTTTTCAACTTGATTACGATCAGCAAAAACTAACAGATGCGGAAATTTGTATTCTTTATTAAAAGCTGAAAGTGTTCTCTCTGCCATAATTCGAAGAAGAAGAGAGTGAACTTGAGGTCTAGCCCTGTTTATTTCATTAAAGAAAAAGATCGAAAGATCCTCACCAGATTTTAAAACAGGACCATCACTTACTCTGGGTTTACCATCTTCTCCAAGATAGGTATGGTAGATTAAGTCATTTGGCATTAAATCAATGGTGCCCTCAATACGTTCATATCCTCCCCCAATAGATCTTGCAAAAGCTTTAAGTATAGTTGTCTTTCCAACACCAACATCTCCTTCAAGAAGTACATGACCTCTGGAAAAAATTGCATTAGTTATTAATCGTATAGGTTTTTTTTGACCAACAATTACCTTATTGATTTCATCCTCTAAATTTAAAGCAAGTTTTCGCCACTTGGCCAGATTTTGGTCACTCATTGTGATATATTCCTAGGTAGTTTATTTCAAATAATTATTATATACATGAGCTAAAATTACTTAGCAGACTAAGAGAATAACACAGTATGAAAAAAGATAGCTACTCAAAGGAAGAACTTTTATCATGTGGGCGAGGAGAGATGTTTGGTGAAACAAATGCACAACTTCCTTTACCTCCAATGCTTATGTTTGATCGCATAACAAAAATAACTGAAACTGGCGGGGAGTATGGGCTTGGAGAAATAATTGCGGAAATGGATATAAATAAAGATCTATGGTTTTTTCAATGTCATTTTGAAGGAGATCCGGTTATGCCTGGTTGTTTAGGCTTGGATGCAATGTGGCAGTTACTTGGATTTTATTTGGGGTGGAAAGGGGGCCCTGGAAAGGGAAGAGCTCTTGGCAGTGGTGAAGTTAAGTTTACTGGTCAAGTACTTCCTTCTGCAAAAAAGATTACCTATATTATTGATCTAAAACGGGTTATTATGCGTCGCCTCGTAATGGGTATTGCTGATGCTAAAATGGAGGTAGATGGTAGATTGATATATCAGGCAACAGACCTAAAGGTAGGTTTGTTTACAAGGACAGATAACTTTTAGAGGGTTATGCATTTGAGAAGAGTTGTTATTACTGGAATAGGAATTGTTTCTAGCTTAGGAAATAATGCTAAAGAGGTTGAAGCAAGCCTTAAATTAAGTAAATCTGGAATTTCATTTCAGCCAGAATATCAAGAACATGGGCTTCGATCTCAAATTGCAGGCTCTATAAATATTCCTATTGAGGAATTTATAGATAGAAAATTATTGCGTTTTATGGCAAAAGGACATGCTTATGCTTGGATTGCTATGCAAGAGGCTATTGCCGACTCACAACTTAAAGACGATCAAATATCAAATTTTAAGACTGGGATTATTGTTGGAGCCGGAGGTACATCTACTGAAAGTATGTATCAAGGTACCAATACTCTTAATGAGAAAGGTATAAGGCGAGTAGGACCTTACATGGTAACTAAAACAATGTCTAATGGAGTTGCAGCTTGCTTAGCAACAGGAGCAAAAATAAAAGGGATGAATTATTCTATTACATCTGCTTGCTCAACGAGTGCGCATTGCATTGGAAATGCTTATGAATTAATACAAATGGGTAAGCAAGATATTATGTTTGCTGGAGGAGCTGAAGAGGAACATTGGACAATGAGTTATTTATTTGATGCCATGGGAGCAATGTCCTCAAAATATAATGATCAGCCGGAAAAAGCCTCAAGAACATTTGACGTAAATAGAGATGGATTTGTTATATCTGGTGGAGGTAGTATTTTGGTGCTTGAGGAGTATGAGCATGCAGTTAGCAGGGGGGCTAAAATATATGCTGAGATTGTTGGTTATGGAGCTACTTCAGACGGACATGATATGGTCGCTCCAAGTGGCGAGGGTGCCCAAAGATGCATGGAAATAGCATTAAGAGAGAACAACACCTCGGATCTCGATTACATAAATACTCATGGAACTAGCACTCCAGTTGGGGATTCGGTAGAGTTAAATGCAATAAGAAATGTATTTGGTGATAATGTTTTTGGTAAAATACCATACATTGCTTCTACAAAATCTTTATCCGGACATGCTCTGGGAGCTGCTGGCTCTAATGAGGCTATATATAGCTTAATAATGATGAATGGTGACTTCCTAACTCCATCGGTAAATATAGACGAATTAGATTCTTCTGCTGAAGGATTACCAATTTTATTAAAAAAATATGATGGATTAATTCAAAAAGTAATGTCCAACAGTTTTGGTTTTGGTGGTGTTAATGCATCATTAATTTTTTCTAAGGATAAACTTTAAAAAAGTTTAAAAAATAATATTGGAATCAATACTTAAATCTAAAAAACTTGATAATGTTTGTTATGACATAAGAGGACCTGTTCTTGCTCACGCAAAAAAAATGGAGGATGACGGCCATAGGATTATTAAGCTTAATATTGGAAATCCAGCTGCATTTGGTTTCGAAGCACCTGACGAAATTACCCAAGATGTAATTAGGAATATGTCCCGTGCTTCTGGATATACTGAAAGTCATGGGTTTTTTGAGCCAAGAAAAGCAATAATGCACTATACCCAACAAAAAAATATTAAGAATGTTGATGTGGATGACATTATTATTGGAAATGGTGTTTCAGAGCTTATTGTGATGTCGATGCAAGGACTTATAAATAATGATGATGAGGTATTAATTCCTAAACCCGATTATCCGTTATGGACTGCAGCCGTAAAACTTGCTGGTGGAAATCCCGTCCATTATACATGTGACGAGAGCGCTAATTGGTTTCCTGATATTAAGGATATAGAGTCGAAAATTACTCCAAAAACTAGAGGTATCCTAGTTATTAATCCAAATAATCCAACTGGCGCTTTATATAGTGATGATTTATTAAAAGAAATAATTGAAATTGCCCGAAGAAATAAACTTATTATTTTTGCTGACGAGATTTATGACAAAGTTTTGTATGATGGAAATAAACATACTGCAATAGCTTCATTGGCTGATGATATATTATTTGTTTCGTTAAATGGATTATCAAAAAATTACAGAGCATGTGGTTATAGAGCAGGTTGGTTAATAGTATCTGGAAATAAAGATGTAGGTACAGATTATTTAGAGGGCTTAAATATGCTTGCATCAATGCGGTTATGTTCCAATGTCCCTGGGCAACTTGCAATTCAAACAGCACTGGGTGGCTATCAAAGTATTAATGACCTTGTAGCACCCTCAGGAAGACTCTTTAAGCAAAGAGAATTAGCGTACGAGATGATTTCATCAATAGAAGGAGTAAGCTGCGTAAAACCTAAAGCTGCAATGTATTTGTTTCCAAAACTTGATCCAAGGGTATATCAAATAGAAGATGATCAAAAATTCATACTTGATATATTGATGGAGAAAAAGATTTTATTAGTGCAGGGATCAGGTTTTAATTGGCATGATAATAACCACCTTAGACTTGTTTTTTTACCAAATGAAGATGATTTGAAAATTGCAATTCATAGGTTAACAGAATATTTAAATAATTACCGAAAGAGAAAATAACAATGAATGTTGGTTTAATAGGAATTGGAACTGTTGGTGGAGGAACCTATAAAGTCCTTACTGAGAATTTTCAAGAGATTTTGAATAAGATTGGAATAGAAATTAAAGTTACCCATGTTGCTGATAAAGATGTGGTTTTGGCTGAGAAAATAGTCGATAAGTCAGTAAAAATAACCCCAGATGCATTTGAGCTTATTGCTAATAAGGATGTTGATTTGGTGGTTGAATTAATTGGTGGAACAAATATAGCAAAGGACTTGGTTAAAGGCGCTTTAATCAATGGTAAACACGTTGTAACAGCAAATAAGGCATTAATTGCAATGCATGGTGAAGAACTTTTTCAGACTGCTCACGAAAATAAGGTTATATTGGCATATGAAGCCGCTGTTGCTGGAGGTATCCCAATCATAAAAGCGCTTCGAGAGGGCTTGGCAGGCAATAAAATAGAGTGGGTTGCCGGGATAGTTAATGGAACAACAAACTATATTCTCTCTGAAATGAAAGATAATAATTTATCTTTTGAAATTGCGCTAAAACAAGCACAGGAGTTAGGTTTTGCAGAAGCTGACCCCACATTTGATATTGAGGGTGTGGATGCTGCTCATAAGATTACAATTATGGCATCTATAGCTTTTGGGATACCAATTAATTTTGATGCAGTTTTTATTGAAGGTATAAATGGGTTAGATCAAAAAGATATTTCATATGCAGAGGAATTAGGTTACAGAATAAAGCTTTTGGCCCTAGCTAAACTGGAGCAGAGAGGAGTTGAGGTAAGGGTACACCCCACTCTTATTCCTGAAACCAGACTTGTAGCTAATGTAAGTGGCCCCATGAACGCCGTTTTGGTCAAAGGTAATATGGTAGGCCCAACACTTTACTACGGGGCTGGGGCTGGGGCTGAACCTACAGCAAGTGCTGTTGTTGCAGATATAATTGATATAGCAAGACAATCACAAATATCAAATAAACCTTTTATCCCATCACTTGGGTTTATGTCAAATAAAATAAAAGCAAAGGAAATTTTATCTATTGATGATATAAACTCTGAGTTTTATTTAAGACTTTCAATGAAGAACCAAGCTGGATCATTAGCCAAAATAACGAAGATTTTTGCAAGTCATAATATTTCAATAGATGCCATGACTCAAAAGGTGGAGCATAACCAAAATATTGACCCAGATATTTTTTTAGTAACATCCAAAACAAAAGAGTCAATTATTAATGAAATTATAGAAGAGATAGAAGCGTTTCCAGACAATAATCATAAAATTATTAAATTAAGAATTGAAGAATTAACATAGATAGGAATATATGAAGTACATATCCACCAGAGGTAAATCTCAAGAATTAAATTTTTCAGAAGTTTTGTTGTCAGGACTTGCTCCTGACGGCGGCCTTTATTTACCCAAAAAATATCCCTTAATATCAAATGAAGACTTAAGTTTAATGCGAACGATGTCATACCCTGAATTGGCATTATTCATCTTTTCAAAATATATAGACGATATTCCTTTTGAGGATCTTAAGGTTATTGTTGAAAAAACATATACAAAAGAAGTTTATGGTTTTAACAGACAAGAACAAAATTCAGAGGATATTACGCCAACTCTTAAATTAAAAGATAATCTTCATTTGCTCTCTCTATCAAATGGACCCACCATTGCATTTAAGGATATTGCTATGCAATTTTTAGGAAATATTTTTGAGTATGTCCTTGCAAAGCAGGGTAAATCTCTTAACATTCTGGGAGCAACTTCTGGTGATACTGGTTCTGCTGCTGAATATGCCATGAGAGGCAAGAAAGGTATCAAAGTTTTTATGCTCTCACCAAATGGAAGAATGAGCCCTTTCCAGACTGCTCAAATGTATAGCTTGCAGGATAAAAATATTTTTAATATTGCAATCAATGGCGTGTTTGATGATTGCCAAGATATAGTAAAGGCAGTATCTAATGACCTTCAGTTCAAAGAAAAAAATAAGATTGGTGCTGTAAATTCAATCAATTGGGGAAGAATTCTTGCTCAGATTGTGTATTACTTTAAAGGATATTTTGATGTAACAAAATCAAATGATGACGTTGTTGACTTTACAGTCCCAACAGGAAATTTTGGTAATATTTGTGCAGGACATGTAGCAAGGATGATGGGTTTACCAATAAGAAAATTAGTAGTTGCTACAAATGAGAATGATGTCTTAGATGAATTTTTTAAAACTGGGTCTTATGCCCCGCGTGGATCAGATAAAACTTATTTAACATCCAGTCCTTCAATGGATATTTCAAAGGCATCAAATTTTGAAAGATTTATGTTTGATGTATTTAAACGTGATTCAGAAATATTGTGTAAACATTGGAATCAAGTGGATTTGGGAGGTTCTTTTGATTTAACTGATGAACTATTTGAAAGGATAAGTAATTTTGGATTTATCTCATCATCAAGCAAGCATGTAAATAGAATAGATCTTATAAAGAAATTTTATGAAGATTATAATATTATAATTGATACGCATACTGCAGATGGACTTAAAGCTGCATTAGATCACTTCGATAGTTCGATACCTATGCTCGTGTTGGAAACGGCTCTACCCATTAAATTTGAAAAATCTATTTTTGAGGCTATTGGGAAATATCCAGACAGACCTGAGCAATTACAAAATATTGAATCTTTAAAGCAACATAATGAAGTATTTGATAACGATGTAGATGAAGTAAAAAAATTCATAACAAAAAATACCTAAAATGCAACAATATCTTAATCTCCTAAAATACGTTAATGATTATGGAATAAAGAAATTAGATAGAACTGGAACAGGTACTTTGTCGGTCTTTGGGTATCAAATGCGTTTTGATTTATCCCAAAACTTTCCCTTATTAACTACAAAGAAAATTCATCTTAAATCTGTTATTTACGAGTTACTTTGGTTCTTAAGTGGTGACACTAACATAAAATTTTTGAAAGATAATGGGGTTTCTATATGGGATGAATGGGCAGATAAAGATGGCGAACTTGGTCCTGTTTATGGTCATCAATGGAGAAGTTGGCCAACACCAGAGGGAGAGACTATTGATCAAATAAGTAATCTTATAAACCAAATAAAGAATAATCCTGACTCAAGAAGGTTAATTGTTTCTGCATGGAATGTCGGTGAAATTGACAAAATGAAACTCCCTCCATGCCATGCATTCTTTCAGTTTTATGTTGCTGAGGGAAGATTATCATGCCAACTTTATCAGAGAAGTGCAGATATCTTTCTTGGCGTACCATTTAATATTGCATCATATGCATTACTAACTATGATGGTGGCTCAAGTTTGTGGATTGAAGGTTGGTGAGTTTGTGCATACTTTGGGCGATGCTCATATATATTTAAATCATTCAGAACAAGTAAAAGTACAATTATCAAGAAGCATTAAAAAGCCACCCATTATGAGGATTAACAAAGATAGAAATAGTATATTTGATTTTACTTATGATGACTTTTTGTTGGAGGGATATGACCCACATCCACTTATTAAAGGCTCAGTAGCAGTATAGTGAAAAAGATTGCGATTATAGTAGCTATGTCTAAAAATCACGTAATTGGGGTTAATAATTCACTTCCATGGCATATTTCAGAAGATCTAAAAAGATTTAAGCAGCTAACAACAGGCCATCCAATCATTATGGGAAGAAAAACATATGAATCTATTGGCAGGCCTCTGCCTAAAAGACATAATATCGTTGTTACGAGAGATGCACATTTGCAAATTAGTGAGGTAGATGTAACGAACTCAATTGAGTCAGCGCTAGATATCTGCAAAAATAGCGATACAGTATTTATAATTGGGGGAGGGATGATATATAACTTAGCATTACCCTATGTTAATCATCTTTATATTACACAAATTGATTCATTTGTAGATGGCGATGCATTTTTTCCAGATTTTGATAAAAGTCAATGGGAGGAGATATCGAGAAGTAACTCAAAAGATTCAGATGGAACGCCATTTTCTTTTGTAGACTATAAAAAAAAATAAATTTGTTGCCTGTTTTACTAAATAAATATTAGAGAAAATATTTAAATTTTTGGAAGTGTAACTCCACTTTGACCTTGATATTTTCCTCCTCGATCTTTATAGGACGTTTCGCATTCCTCATCTGATTCGAAGAAAAGTACTTGTGCACATCCTTCTTCCGCATAAATCTTAGCTGGTAGCGGTGTGGTGTTGCTAAATTCTAATGTTACATAGCCTTGCCATTCAGGCTCAAAAGGGGTTACATTTACAATAATTCCACACCTCGCATAGGTTGATTTACCAACACAAATAGTTAAGATATTTCTAGGTATTTTAAAAAATTCAACTGTCCTTGCAAGGGCAAAAGAGTTTGGTGGGATTATGCAGTGATCCCCATCAAACTCTACAAAAGAGTTTGGATCAAATGATTTTGGATCAACTATGGTGCTATTTATATTGGTAAAAACTCTAAATTCGGGAGCACATCTTATATCATAACCATAGCTAGATGTGCCATAGGAAACAATCTTATCATTATCTTTCTCACGAATCATATTAGGCTCAAATGGACTTATCATTCCATGTTCTTCAGCCATCTTTCTTATCCATTTATCTGATTTTATAGTCATATAAGTTTAATTACCATGTTGTATAAAAAAATTAACGCCAGAATTGGCTCGTATCTTCAAAAATGACTTTAGAAGCATCGGGGTCATTTTTACCAGAAACGTATTGCTCCAACTTAACCTTATTTTCTGACCAATGATTGATAATTGGATCAATAAATTTCCACTGAGCTTTGACTTCGTCAATGTGTAAAAATCTTGATTGATTACCATTCATAAGGTCTAGCATTAGTGTTTCATATGCATCAATACTTTCATCACCATCAATACGATTTAATCCTTCTAAATTTGTAATTCTAGTTTCATTTTCATCTAGGCCTGGAGTTTTGGTATTAATTTCAAAATTGGTAGTTTCATTTGGTTGAATATTAAATACTATCCAATTTGAATTCTTATCAATTGATAAAGGACTTTTCTTCAATTTAATTGAAATTTTTGTACCACTTTCATGCAACCTTTTGGCCGTTCGAAGATATATTGGAACACCCTGCCACCTTGGATTATCAATAAATAATTTTACCGCTGCATACGTTTCAGTTATGCTATCTTGGTTTCCGAGCTCATTTAAGTAAGCTTCAACCTTGCCCTCACCCTCTATTTGACCTGCGGCATATTGCGCTCTAAATACATAATTTTCAAATTCATTATCATTTATTGGTACTATGGAATTTAGAAGTTTTATTTTTTCATCTCTTATGTTATTTGGTGTTAATGACTTTGGGCGCTCCATCGTTGTAAGTGCCATCATTTGTAGCAAATGACTTTGTATCATATCGCGAAGTGCACCAGTTGAATCATAAAAAACAGTTCGTTCACCAACACCTAAAGTTTCATGATTGGTAATCTGAATATGGTCAATAAAATCTTTATTCCAAATAGGCTCCAATAATGTATTTGCAAATCTTGTTGTGAGAATATTTTGTAGTGCTGATTTTCCAAGATAATGATCTATACGATATATCTGATTTTCATTAAGGTGATTTGATATAGAATTCTGGAGCGCAATTGCGCTTTCCAAATTAGTTCCAAAAGGCTTTTCGATTAACACTCTTTTCCAACCTTTGTCTTCACTAAGTAAATTTACTTCAGCTAATTTTTCAACAACAAGAGCAAAATCAGAGGGCCTTACAGATAAAAAGAAAGCAAAGTTTGGAGCGAAAAGATTTTTATCATTTAGTTTATCTGCAAATTTTTTAAATGCATTTGGGTCATCTGGTAAGTTTGCATGGTAAATATTTCTTTTAATAAAGCGATTGTAGGTTTCTTTGTTGTAGTTGCCCTTAAATTTCTTATCAAGCATATCTTTAATTTCAGCTTCCCATTCATCAGGGGAGACTAATTGCCTTCCAACAGACAATACCTTCATTTTTGGCGGTAACATTCCAGAGTCATCTAGATGAAATAATCCTGGTACTAATTTCACACGTGATAGGTTTCCTCTAGCACCAAATAAAACTAATGTTGAATCTTCAATCATTTTATCACTAACCTTTCTTTTTCATTACATGTCCGCCAAAAGCATTTCGCATTATGGAAAGTATTTTGTATCCATAACCCTTTGATTTTTCTTGACTTCTAAATCTTACTTGAAGTGCTTGCGTTAAAACGGGTGCAGGTATTCCTTGTTCAATTGCTTCAACAGCCGTCCATCTACCTTCTCCAGAATCAGCAACAAATGGTGCTATCTCATCTAATTCTGGATCACCTTTTAATGCTTCAGCTGTTAAATCAAGCAACCAGCTCCTAACTACAGAACCATGTCGCCAGAGTTCTGTAACTTTTCCTATATCAATATCATATTCTTTTCTACCTTTCAGCAATTCTAAACCTTCAGCAAAAGACTCCATCATTCCATACTCGATTCCATTGTGAATCATCTTTGTAAAATGACCTGAACCTACAGGACCAACATGTAGCCATCCAGTTTGTGGTGTTGGTGCTAATGCCTTAAGAGCAGGTTCAACAGCTTTGGCTACTTCATGAGAGGCACCAACCATTAGGCAATATCCATTATCCAATCCCCAAACTCCCCCAGATGTTCCACAGTCCATAAAGCCTATGTCATATTCTTGTAGCATACTTCCCATTTTTACACTTTGTTTAAAGTTTGAATTACCACCATCAATAATAATATCCCCTTTGTTTAGAAGAGGAATAAGATCAGCAATTTGTTTTTTTGTAATTTCACCTGCTGGAAGCATCATCCATACTATTTTCTGCTTATCTAACTTTGATAATGCATCTTCAACAGATGATGATGCAATAATCTTTTCTTTTTCAGAAAGATCTTTTACGATTGTTTGATTGTTATCATAACCGACTACAGAGACACCTTTCCTTACAAGGCGTGCAGCCATATTACCTCCCATTTTACCTAAGCCCAGCATTGCAATTTTCATTATTTATCCTTTTGATGAAGAGTATAATTTATTAATCTTTTGAATTAATTTCGCTTTATAATTACGTGCTCGAATTATAACAAGATTTGCACTTAAAGAATTAAACTTATTGACAGGAATTATATGACCACAAACAAGATAAAGCATGTCCCTTTTGATAATCAAGATATTTTTGAAATAAATGCTTGTAATTTTATAGTTGATACTGCAAATAAAAGTATCCAACAAAATGGCATTTTTAGAATTGTCTTATGTGGTGGAAGCACACCAAAAAGTATTTATGCAAAACTTAAAGACCAAAAAACTGATTGGTCTAAATGGATTATTTTTTTAGGTGATGAGAGATGTCTTCCTGAAAACCATAAAGATAGGAATAGCACCATGATTCAAGATAGTTTTATTAATGATGTGCCAATACCTAGCAATCAAATATTTTTTATTGAAAGTGAAGTTGGTAATGAAGCTGCAGCAAATAAATACAACCTTCTGTTGAATAAGGAGGAAAATTTTGACTTAGTTTTGCTTGGTTTTGGTGAGGATGGTCATACAGCCAGCCTTTTCCCTGGTCATGAATGGGATGACACAAAAAATGCTGTAGCAATCTTTAACGCACCTAAACCCCCTTCAAATAGAATTTCGATGACAGCTAGTAGATTAAGCCGAACAAAAAAAATACTTTACCTTGTATCAGGATCTAACAAAAGCGATGCTTTTCAGAGATGGAATGAGAAAGATGATTTACCCGTTTCGAAGATTACAGCAAAAAATGAATTAGTTATATATTCTTACGATATTTAGCTAGTTTTTTTCTATAACAATTTTTGGAAATTTATTTGTAGTATCTTCGTTAAGGGATGCAATCTTGATCGATGTATTTATAGCAATTTCCTCGTACATAGCTGCTACTTTCCCATCTCCATCACTAACTACGGTCGGTTTCCCATCGTCTAATTGCTTCCGTATATTTATGTCTAAAGGCAGACTCCCTAAAAGCTCAACCTCGTAATCATTGGCCATCTTAAAACCTCCACCTTCACCAAAAATATATTCCTCATGACCACATTGCGAACATACGTGGGTAGCCATATTTTCTACAATACCAATTATCGGAACATTTACTTTTTCAAACATTTTTAATCCTTTGCGAGCATCTAATAAAGCTATGTCCTGAGGTGTTGTCACTATAATTGCACCAGTTACAGGTATTTTTTGCGCTAAAGTTAGCTGAATATCGCCAGTTCCTGGCGGAAGGTCAACGATAAGATAATCAAGATTATCCCAATTAGTCTCTTTTAATAATTGCTCGAGAGCTCCGGTAACCATCGGACCTCTCCATATCATGGGCGTCTCTTGGTCAACTAGAAAACCAATAGACATAACTTCTATCCCATATGCTGTAATTGGATTCATGGATTTTCCATCTGTACTTTGAGGTTTTTTATTGTTAATACCTAACATTTGGGGCTGGCTTGGACCATAAATGTCTGCATCTAAAATACCAACTTTAGCCCCGACCTTTGCGAGTGCTAAAGCAAGATTCACCGCTGTCGTTGATTTACCAACCCCACCTTTTCCCGATGCTATAGCAATTATATTTTTAACTCCCTTAAGCGGAGAAAGTCCTTGTTGAACTTTGTGACTTTTTATATTGCTGGATAAGAAAACCTTTGTCAGTAATGCTTGTGAAGATGATATTTTATTTTCTATTAGCTTTTGTAATTCTTTTAATTTATTGTTTGCAACAAAATTGAGTTCAATTTCTATGCTTATCAATTTTTTATCGTGACTAATATTTTTTATGTTTTTTTCTTTTAAGAAAACATTATTAGTATTTGGAAATTTAATCCTTAGTAATTCATCAATGATTTTTTGTTTCATTTCTTAAGCTTTCGAAAATTAAATAAAATAATATAACATTTGGGTTTAGACCTGGTTATTTGCTAGAATAGCTGTGACCAAAATTTACCTCAAAAGTTACTTAAATTATGCGTAAGATACTAACTACTTCAGCTTTACCTTATTCTAACGGTAGTATACACCTTGGACATCTTGTCGAATATATTCAGACTGATATTTGGGTAAGGTATCAAAGATTAGCTGGTAATGAAGTTCATTATATTTGTGCAGATGATACTCATGGAACACCCGTAATGTTAAGGGCTGAGAAAGAGGGTATTACTCCAGAAGAATTAGTAGATAAGGTTCATAAGGAGCATAGTCTTGATTTCAATGATTTCAATATTTCATTTGATAATTTTTATTCAACTAATTCTGATGAAAATAAAGTTCTGTCAGAGAATATGTATGAATCACTAAAGGATAATAATAAAATTGAAGTAAAAGAAATCGAACAATTTTTTGACGAACAGAAAAATATGTTTTTACCAGACCGTTTCATTAAGGGAACATGTCCAAAATGTAAAGCTAAAGATCAATATGGTGATTCATGTGAAGTTTGTGGAACCACTTATAATCCAACTGATTTAATAGATGCATATTCAGTTCTTTCAGGTAAAAAGCCTGTTAGAAAGAAAACAGATCATTATTTTTTTAAGCTGTCTGAGTGCTCTGCTTTTCTAGAGGAATGGACTCAATCAGAAACATTGCAAATTGAGGCTTCGAACAAATTACAAGAATGGTTTTCTGCTGGGTTAAATGATTGGGATATTTCAAGAGATGCGCCATATTTTGGATTTGAAATACCTGGAGCTTCTGGTAAATATTTTTATGTTTGGCTAGATGCACCAATAGGTTATATGGCAAGCTTTATGAATTATGCAAAAAAAATTGGGTTATCCTATGATGAATTTTGGAAAAAGGGATCAAAGGCTGAGTTAATTCATTTTATTGGCAAGGATATTTTATATTTTCATGCATTATTTTGGCCGGCTACTTTGAACTTTTCAGGTCATAGAACACCATCCAAAATATTTGCTCATGGATTCCTAACTGTTAATGGTGAGAAAATGTCAAAGTCTAGAGGAACCTTTATTACAGCAAGAAGCTACATAGAGTGTCTTAAAAATCCCGAATACCTTCGTTATTATTATTTTTCTAAACTTAATGATTCTATGGAAGATATTGATTTAAATCTTGATGATTTTATTGCAAAGGTTAATAGTGATTTAGTTGGTAAGCTTGTAAATATCCCAAGCAGAACCTCTGGCTTTATTTCCAAGTTTTTTAATAATAAAATTATGGCATCAGATAGCTTTCAAACTGATGAAGCCCTAAATCTTTATAATGGGATTTTAAAAATTAAAGATGAGGTAATGAAGTTGTTTGATCAGCGCCAATTTAGTAAGGTTTCCCGTCTACTTATTTCTCATGTTGAGTCAGTGAATGAGTTTGTCAACAGTAAGGAACCATGGATATTGGCAAAAAATGAGAGTAATCATAATGAAAAATCAGCCTTGCATGAGATATGCTCAGTATCCTTGCTTTCGTTTAGATTGTTTAGTATTTATTTATCACCGGTTATGCCTGATTTATCCAGTAAAGTTGCAAAATTTTTCAACGAAGAAGAATTTTTATCTTTAGATAGATTAATTAATGAACCATTATCAATCAATAAGTATGAGCATCTTTTAAAAAGAATGGAGCAGAGTGATATTGATTTGATGATTAGAAAAAATACTCAGACAGAATAACTTATTTTAATTGAAGTTGAATTCTTTTGAGAACTTCAAGTGGGTGGGGATCTTCAGTTATTGGTCTCCCAATTACTAGCATCGTAGAACCTAATTTTTTCGCATCTTTAGGGCTAGCTACTCTTTGTTGATCATGTTTTTTTGCACTTTCTAGTCTGATTCCTGGTGTTATGAAATGAAAATTTTTAGGAAGTATTGGCTTTAGAATATTTAAATCATTAGCAGAACAGACAACTCCATCTAATCCACAATCCGCAACATTTAAAGCTAAATTCTCTATGTGGCTATTAATTGGCTTGTCATAGCCAATATTTATTAAGCTTTTTTGATCATGACTTGTAAGAATTGTTACACCAATAAGAAGTGGTTTATTTTGAGACTGATCGACTCCCTCTTTTGCTGATAGCATCATTTCAGATCCTCCCATAGCATGAACATTTAGCATATAAACTCCAAGATTAGACGCATTTTTACAAGCTTTTTTAACGGTATTAGGTATGTCATGGTATTTAAGATCTAAAAAGACTTTAAATCCCTTATCATGAATATAATCAATTATTTGTGGACCGAGAGCTGTAAATAATTCTTTTCCAACCTTAATACCACAAAAATCTGGATTCAATTTGTTTATAATTTCCTGAGCATCAAACTTATTTGAACAATCTAACGCTACAAAAATTTGAAGATTACTCACTATCCAGTCTCATCAAGGGTTATATCTTTTGGCTCTGATGGTAAAGATTCCCATGCATTACAAGCAGGGCATTGCCAATGAAATTGTCTGCCTTTAAAACCACATGATGTACAGGAATAAAATCTTCTATCACCAATAGTGTTTTTAATGGTTTGTTGAATTAATTCAATGTTATCAATCTGATTATTTTTACTAATCGCAAGTGCTTGGAAGAGTTGATCCAAGGCTAGTAAGCTTGGTCTTTGTATTAGCTCATTTCTAGCAATTTTCTCTGCTCTTTTGGGACCCTCATTTGAAATTACTGTTTCAAATAATGTATTAAGCAAAGTTTTTAATTTATATAAATCATAATATCTTGAGATAGTAGATAATCCCTCATTAATTTTATTTTTACTTTGATAAGCATTAATAATTTTTGATGCAACTAATCCAAGATATTCTGGCCTTTGATATTCAGTTTTTTTCCAGAAGGATATTGCCTCATCGAATTTCCCCTCACTTTCACAGATATCTCCCAAAAGAATATTGGCTCGAACACAGTCTTTATGTTTCTCTATCGCTAATAGCAATGACTTTTTTGCCTGGCTTAAATTCTTAGATAAAATCATTGATGTAGCAATTTCACAAAAATAATGGCTGATTTCTTTTCTAAAAGATACTCCCGAGTTTTTTTCTAATTGCTCTGCCATTTTGATGGCTTTCTCCCACTCCCTTTCTTTTACGTATATATCTAAAAGTACATTAAATTTAAATTGTTTATAACTATCGTTAGTAAGTGATAAAAGTAATTCCTCAGATCTATCAAAGAGTCCAGCATTAAAATAATCTTGAGCTAACTCCGCTTTAATTGACTCTTGCTGGTTTATGCTCATTTCCCTATTTTCAAGTAAATCGATGTGTAAACTTATTGCTTTATCTAATTGTCCTGTCTTTCTCAGTAAACTTCCAAGAGCAAAGTGTATTTCAATTGAATTATTGTTCACTTTTACTGCCTCTGTAAAAGATTCTATTGCTTTATCATGTTGATTAGTCGTAAGGTAGTGAAGACCTTTAAAGTAAGCAGCAGGGAAGTCCGTACTTTCTGAGATAATTTGTTTGATATCAATTCTGGCCGAAATCCATCCTAGTCCAAAAAAGAAGGGTATAACAAGAAGCCACCAAAATTCAAATTCAACCATATGTGTAGATTACTTTATAAATAAAAAAAAAGCATATTTTTTTAAAAATATGCTTTGAGTTAGAAAAATTTTTATTTATCAACCCTATTTCTAAGCTCCTTTCCTGCCTTAAAATGAGGTACATATTTTTCTGGAACATGAACTTTAGTTCCAGATTTTGGATTTCTTCCTACTCTAGAAGGTCTAAAATTCAAACTAAAACTACCAAATCCTCTAATTTCAATTCTATCTTTTTTTATCAAAGCGTCAGACATTGAGTCCAGTATGGCTTTAACAGATAATTCTGCGTCTTTATGAACAAGTTGCGAGAAGCGATCTGATAAAAGATTAATTAGTTTTGATTTTGTCATTTTTATTTTTTGTCATCAAGTTTAGCTTTTAGAAGTGCACCAAGATTAGTAGTACCAGCATCTTTAATTGAGGAATCAGCATTAGATTCAACTTTTTTCTTACTAGCTTTCTTTGTTTTTGAGGAGCTATCTTCCTTTTTTGTTTTGTCAGTGCTGACTTCTTCTGGATTTGGGTTTTCTGATAATTGCTTTATGCCCAAAGATATTCGCTCCTTATCAACGTCAATCGAAATAATAATGGACTCGACATCATCCCCCTTGACATATTTTTTTACAGCTTCCTCACCATTTTCAGTCCACGATATATCTGAAAGATGGATTAGCCCATCAATATCACCAGGCAAGCCAATAAAAATTCCAAAATCAGTTATTGATTTAATTTTTCCTGATATTTTATCACCCTTAGAATGATTGCTTGCAAATTCATCCCACGGATTAGGTTGACATTGTTTCATACCTAACGACAGTCTTCTTCTGTCCTCATCAATTTCAAGGATCATTATTTCAACTTCATCACCTAATTGAACTGCTTTTGTTGGGTGTATATTTTTATTTGTCCAATCCATTTCAGAAACATGAACCAATCCTTCAATACCAGTTTCAATTTCGATAAAAGCACCATAATCTGTGAGATTAGAAACTTTCCCAGTTAATTTAGATTTTACTGGATATCTACTGTTTAAACCTACCCATGGGTCATCATCTAATTGCTTAAGGCCCAGCGAAACTCTATTTTTTTCTTGATCAAATTTCAATATTCTTGCTTCAATTTCATCACCAACATTTAAAATCTCAGATGGGTGCTTAATGCGTTTCCATGCTAGATCGGTAATGTGTAACAACCCATCAATCCCGCCTAGATCAACAAATGCACCGTAATCAGTAATATTTTTTATAATACCTTTAATGTTAGAGCCTTCGACTATGGATTCAATTACTGATTCTCTATCTGTTCCAGATTGTTCTTCTAGTACAGCTTTTCTTGAAACAACTACATTATTTCTTTTTTTATCAATTTTAATTACTTTTAGTTCGCATTCTTTATTTTCAAAAGGAGCTGTATCTTTTACAGGTCTTATATCAACAAGGGATCCTGGTAAAAAAGCCATGATACCGTTTACGGTAACCCTGAGTCCACCTTTAACACGGCTACTAACAAAGCCATTAACAATCTTTCCTTCCTCCATAGCCTCCTCAAGATCAATCCATGCTTGTAATTTTTTAGCCTTATCCCTTGAAAGTATTGTAGAGCCATACCCATCTTCTAACTTTTCAATAGCAACCTTTACATGATCTCCAATAGCTACTTCAATTTCACCATTATCACTTAAAAATTCTTCAGTTTTAATAACGCTTTCTGATTTTAAGCCAGCATTTACAATTACAAAGTCACTTTCAACTGATATAACTTCTGCAGTAATAACTTCACCTTGACGCATTTCCTTTAAGGACATGCTTTCTTCAAATAGTGCCGCGAAACTTCCTGGTTCGATTTTTTCTACTTTTTCTGTGATTGCCATGAAATATAATTAACCTTAATTTAATGATCCCAACTAGCGATGGGGTAATTTATATAAACACTAATGATTTGAGCCATTAGCCACTTTATTTACTTTGTAATTAGCTTTAGTATTTTATAAACAGTTTGATCTATACTAAGACCATCTGAATTTAAAACAAATGCATCGCTGGCTATAGATAATGGAGAATGTATTCTTTCTCTATCTAATCTATCTCTAGCAGTAATATCCTCAGTAAGGCTGTGAATGCTAACATCTTTTCCTTTTGTTATCAACTGTTTATATCTTCTTTTTGCACGCTCCTTAACACTTGCATCTAAATAAATCTTTAGGTCTGCGTTGGGAAATACAACTGTAGTCATATCACGTCCTTCCGCAACCAAACCATTGCCTTGAAAAAACTTTCTTTGAAATGTTAATATCTCTTTTCTCAACTTTAAGTGTTTCGCAATAATTGATGCATTTACACCAACTACTTCATGTCTAATTTTTTGAGATACATCGACATTATTTAAAAATGATTGCCCATCAATAAAATTAATATTGACTTGTCTTATTAGATATACCAAATCTTTCTCATCATCCAGATCCACTTTTTTTTCCATTGCACTTAGTGCAATTAAGCGATATATGGCACCAGAATCAAGGTAATTTAAATTCAATTTTTTACTTAGAAGTTTTGCTACAGTTCCTTTTCCAGATCCTGCAGGCCCATCAATTGCTATAAGATATGGTTTTTTCATAAGGCTTAAAACATAATTTTTTCAAAATCATGAAAATAATTTGGATATGTTTTATTAACACATTCAGGGTCGTTAATAATTACTGAATTATTTTTAAGCGAGACAAGAGAAAAGCACATAGCCATTCTATGATCGTCATAAGTATCTATTTGAATATTATTTTTAATTTTTTTTGGAGGCGTTATAGTTATAGAGTTATCAGTTGATGAAACTTTTGCGCCAAGTTTTGATAGTTCAGTTTGCATAGCAATGATACGATCTGTCTCTTTAACTTTCCAGCTGGCAATATTAAAGAGTTTTGTGCTTCCTTCACAAAATAATGCCATAGTTGCCAATGTCATTGCTGCGTCAGGAATCATTTTACAATCAACCTCTAAACCTTTTAATATTGTTGCTTTTTCCACAACCACCGAGTGATCTTTAAAAGTAATTTTCGCACCCATATCTCTAAGAATTTCCAAAAAAAGTATATCACCCTGAATGCTTTTATTATCAATACCAGAGACTTCTATAATCCCAGCAATGGCTGCTGCACCAAAGAAATAAGATGCTGATGATGCATCACCTTCAACCTCAATTAAGCTTGGATTTTGATAGGAGCAAGCATCTTGTAAAATAAATTTTTGCCAATTATGATTTTGATAAATAATTCCAAATTTCTCTAATAATTTTAAGGTAATGTTTATGTAGGGCTTTGATATGAGATCTCCCTCAACTTTTATCTTTATTGGCTTTTGTAAAAGTGGTGAAGCCATTAGCAAGGCTGATAAAAATTGACTAGAAACGTTTCCTTTTATTGTTACATCATCACAAATATGAATGGAGTGTGTATTAATATTCAGAGGAGGGTAACCTTCTTTATTTATGTAATCTATTGATGCACCCATTATTTCTAGAGAATCAACAAGATCTTTTATGGGACGCTCATACATTCTCTCTGTACCATAAAGCTTATAATTTCCTTCCATTAGAGCTAGAACAGCAGTAAGAGGCCTAAATGCTGTTCCTGCATTACCAAGAAATAACTCACAATCTTTTACAGGGAATGACTTGTTGGCGCCATAAACCGTAAGATTATTTTCTGTTTTCTCGATTTTGACTCCCAAGCTTTTAAGAGCCTTAACCATATGGTTTGTATCGTCAGATTGCAGATAATTCTTTAAGACTGTTTTATTGTTTGATAAGCTGGCTAATAGAATAACTCTGTTAGTAATGCTTTTTGAACCAGGTAGAGTGACTTTACCTTTGACATATGAAAAACCTTTAAGATGTTGTTGTTTCACTTCTGACTTTCTACCCATTCTGTTCGCGTAGTGCTCGCTTTTATGAGATATTCGTCTAGTTCATTTGTATTTTCTTCTTCAATTAATTTCACAATTGATGATAGTTCATTTTGGTAAAGTTTTAGATCATTTAAGATAGCTTTTTTATTGGCTAACGAAATATCTCGCCAAACTTCAGGTGAACTTGCAGCTATTCTTGAAAAATCACGAAAACCACTAGCTGCAAAATTAAGCAATTGATCTTTGTTACTTTTGTTATTTATTAAATTAACTAATCCAAAGGCAAGTAAATGTGGAATGTGACTAACTGTTGAAAAAATCTCATCATGAATTGCGGGTGTCATTGTTGAAATTCTTCCACCAAGACTAACCCAAAATTCTTTTAAGTAATTAATAGATGTATCTAATGAATTATCATGAGGTGTAATGATAATATCTTTATTCTCAAATAGCTTATAATTTGCTGCGGAAGGGCCATGTTTCTCGGAACCAGCAATTGGATGAGAGCCAATAAACTGATTAAATTTCTCCTTTAAACTTTCTTTGGCAACATTCATCACATCTGATTTGGTACTTCCAACATCTGTTACTACAGTTTTCTTACTAAGGAAAGGATATATGTCTGCAAGTATTTTTTTCGTTTGTGCCACGGGTGTAGCTACAATGATTAAATTGGCTGATGCGATATCTGTTGATGCATTTTCAGTGGCAACATCAAGCATACCATTTGCTACAAAAGGGGTCAGTGATGTTCCGCCGCTTCGACCAACACCTATAATGTGATCGAATATTTTCTCTTGCTTAATTTTTAGCGCAATAGACCCACCAATAAGACCTATCCCAAAGATTAATATTTTTTTCATTTTGTACTTATTTTTTTAAAGGAAAATTGTATCATGCAACTAGTTAGAAGCTTCTTGCCATGAGCCATCAATCATCAGTTCATAAGGTTTAAAATTAATTTTATACCTCATTTTATTGCTCTGGTTAATCCAGTACCCAAGATATAAATATGGTAACCCATGATTTAAGCAATAATCTAGTAACCATAGGATAGAAAAGGTACCAAAGCTATTTTTTGTATATTTGCAATCATAAAAGGTATATACCGCAGATAAGCCATCTTTCAATAAATCTACAATAGTAATCATAACTAATTTATTGTTAATTCTAAATTCTATAAGCTTACTTTTAACATTACTTTTGATTAGAAAATCTTTATAATCAGCAATATCGTCATTTGACTCATTTTGAGAACGATGACGATTATTTTGGTAATGAATATAAAGTTCGTAGTGCTCTTCATTAAACACCAAGGGGAGTACTTTAACTTGAATATTGCTGTGCGATTTTTTAACTCTTTTTTGTGAGCGGCTTATTGAGAAATTATTTACTGACAACCTTATGGGTATGCAAGCCTGACAATTCGAACAATGAGGTTTGTAGACATACTGCCCACTCCTCCTAAATCCTTGCTGAATAAGATTGCTATAGGCATCATTGTTGACTCTTTTGTATGGTGTAGCAACCAAAGACTGGGCACTGTTATGTTTAATATAACCACAACTATATTTTGTAGTTACATAAAATTGGATACTATCAAGTCCTTTATTATTTGGAAAGCTCATTATTAAAGTTTACTATCTTAAAAAGTAATTCTAACTGATTTGTTTGATCTTGTAGTAAAGGTATAATTTTGTCTAATAATATTTATCAATTCAAATAAAGGGTTATTTATAAATGTCTTTATTAAGGCTCCTTCCTCTTTGTATAGTCTTAATGGTAAGTTTTCAATCTTATTCATCTGAAAGCTCTATATATTGGGAAATAACTAGCCCAAAAGGGAAAAAACATTATCTATTTGGCACTATTCATATTGACGATAACCGAGTGATAAATTTTCATCCTGAAGTAGAAGAAGGCATTAAAGCGTCTAATATTTTTTTAATGGAAACAAACGAGATTCAAGACTTCAAAATCTTATTAACTAAAATATCTGTGTATGAGGATAAACTTTCTACGAAGGAATTAGATAAAATGAAATCCCTTGCATACTTTCATACCATTCCTTTTGAGAGGGTTATGATGATGAAACCGTGGCTTTTAGCAGTAATATTTAATTCACCTAGACCAATTACCCCTTTTAACCAAGATAATTTGTTAAAGACAGAAGCTACAGATTCATTATTAGTAACCCAGGGTTTAGAGTCTGTTCAGGAGCATTTTAGTGTCCTTGATACATTTCCTCTGAATGATCAGATGGATATGTTAAAGAAAGTATTAAGTCGAAAAGAAACCGATAAAGAAAAAGACTATGAAGCTTTGGTAGAAGCCTACCAAACGAACAACCCAGAAAAAATTTTGGAGGTTGATGAAAGAATTACCAAAAATATCGTATCGGATAAGATGTGGAATGAAATGAAGAAAAAATTATTGATAAATCGTAATACATTGTTTTTTAAAAGAATCTTAGATTTAGAAGAGGGCAATAAACTTTTTATTGCTGTTGGGGCATCTCATTTAGGTGGAAAAAATGGTTTGCTTAATTTATTTATCGACGCAGGCTATTCACTGCAACCATTATCACCTTTAGTCAAATAGATGGCTAAAAAAATCATTAATTCGACTGAAAATTCTTTTTTTAAGAATTTAAAAAAAATTTATAGCAATAAAGCCCATAGAGCTCATTTAAAGACAACTATCTTAGATGGACCGCATCTTATTCAAGCCTTCATGGATAGCGGGGGTGAGATAATTAGCTTGGTTGTTGATGAATCGATTAAATCATGTGAAATTAATTTAATCATAAAAAAGAATTCAAATAGGAATATTGTTACATTAAACCACGAGTTATTTACTAAGATTTCTGGACTTAACTCTGTTACTGGTTTAATGGCAATGATAGATATTCCAATTAATAAAAAATACCATAGGGAAAAAGGTTTTCATCTGCTTCTCAACGATATTCAAGACCCAGGAAATCTTGGAGCCATTCTTCGTAACAACGCAGCATCTGGAAATAGCTTAGTGTTTTTATCTAAGGGGTGTTGTGATTTATGGGCACCTAAAACTATTAGGGGTAGTCAGGGGGCGCAATTTTTTCTAAAGTGCTTTGAAAATCATAATCTTGAAGAACTTATTGAAAGCTTTAATTTTCCCACTTACAGCTTAAGTGTAGATGGTGAGTCAATATTAAATCATAAATTTGAAAGAGATGTAGCAGTTATACTAGGGAATGAAGGGCGAGGAGTTGATGTGAGTATAGAGCAAAAGGCCAATAAAAAAATATCGATACCTATGGCAAAACATATTGAATCATTAAATGTTGCTTCGGCAGCTAGTATCGTTATGTACGAATATGCCCGGCAACTTCAATCGAAGTAGATTGGGGAATGTAATTGACTGACCAGTTTTTAATTGCTTCAGGAATTATTTCTTTTGTGTTTAATGAAACATATTCAGGCTCTATAGGTTGCCCTAAGAATTTTAATGCTTCTACCCATAAAGCCGATTCATTGCCTTGAGTTGATATGTTGTCTCTATAGCCTTTGCTCAGTTTTTTTTGCTGTTTAGTTGCTAAAGGAACATGTAAAGGAATTGGAGATTTAAAATTCAGCAGTTGGTGAAGATAATGTTGTCGTGGAAAAGAATAAATAAGGTCATATCCTCTACATACATGCGTTAATTTATCTAAATAATTATCTACTACAACAGCAAATTGATACGAAAAAATTTGATCAGATCTTTTGACGATAAAATCACCAATATCGTTTGCTAAGTCTTGTTTAATTTTTCCTTGAATTTGATCATCTAGGACTAAAAGAGAATTATTTACTTTTACCCTGTATGCTTTTTTTGCAAAATCTGTATGCTTTTTGTTACGACAGGCACCATTGTAAATTATCCCATCCACCCCAAGCCTACCTGATGTTTGTATGGTTTTTTTTGAGCAGCTACAAAGATAAAGATTACCGTTTTTTTTAAGTACATCTAGATAGTACTCGTAAGATTCAATTCGTTCGCTTTGACGCGAGGGAGTCCCATCCCACTCGAGACCTAAAAGTTCTAAAGATTTTAGGATTGAATTTTCAGCGCCTTTAGCAACTCTAGGTTGATCTATATCGTCAATTTTTACTAACCATTTACCTTGATGAGCTTTGGTATCTAAATAGCTTGCAATAGCTGTGACAATGGATCCAAAATGAAGAGGACCGGAGGGGGTTGGAGCAAATCGACCGATATACATAACTTAATGTAACTGAGGGTATGGAGGTATGTGCCAATGAGACATCTTATTGCCAGTTAAGGTCAGTTGGCAATGGATTCTATTTTCCTTATTAGTGCTCACATAAAAAAAGTAGATACGCTGAATACAGGGCCAATTTTCCTCTGTTCTGACTATTCTTATTTTTGTACAATGAACTGTATCATCAAGTAATTGAAGTTTAAAATCACTTGCTATTCGGTTGCCGGATTTGATTGCTATTTCTCTTTTGGTAGTTGTATCCCACCAAAACCAGACTATAGAAGCAATAATACTTAACATAAAAATATCTAACATGACTTTATGGTAAATGGTTTTTTAAATAATGAAAAATTGTTTGTATTTTAATTTAAAGCTTGAGGTTTGTAGTTTTCGATATTTTATTCAACTGTCATAAAAGATGAGAAGGGACCGCTTCCAAATGCAATCACTTTATATTGATCTGTAACCCCTTTGTCTGACATTTGCATGCTAGTTGCTTGATTAACTCCAAAACTAATTGTAAAAGAACTTGAATCTGGTTTTACAGAAACTGGTGTTGTAAATACTTGTATTCCAAATAATCTATCAGCTGTTTTTACAGCATTAACAAGTCGATCATTTGAATCGGTTACCAAATAAGCGGTTATGGTGCCACTTTGAACATCCACTGGTCCATAATTATAAACGCCAGAGCCAAAAGCATCTAATATTTCAGTATACATTGCTGGAGCTGCATCACCTGAGTCACCACAACTTGCAAATGGAGTTGGATCTGTAGGGGAACCACTAAAATCAGAGGTGTGTTCTGTATCAGCAAGTGTCCAGCAATAATTGCCAGTAGCTGAAGTATCATATCTAAACATGGTATTAGTAAATTGTTTAGTGACTTTTATACCAAACGAATTACCAATAACCATATGTCCATGGGTATATGTTCCTACAGGAGGGGCAGTAAAATCCGTTAGAGCAACTTCACTTCCTGCAGCCATATTAACTGTTTGACCAGAGGGAGTATTAATTACAATTGAGCATGAACTTGTATCATAGGCAGATGAAGTGGTTGGTGCAGTAGGTATAGATGTACACAAAGACATTTCATAAATAGTTACTTGATATTCATCTGGTGCAAAAGAGCAATCTCCAATGCTTGATTCAGCTCCACTAAAAGTTATTACACCTGCTGCACTTTCAATTGCTTTTTCTGTTCCAAGGGGACCTTCACAAAAACCATCAGCCGATGCCTGCCCTGTAAAGCCTAAAACAATAAATAAAACCCAAAATAATTTTTTCACCTAATTAAACACCCCTAGCTTTTGCAGTAAATTTAATTTGTTTAACAATTTTATTATTACGTCTTACTTTTTCAAATCTGCGACCTTCCATACTATCAAGTTTGTAGGCAACATCGCTAACCCATTTTGTTGTTTTAGCTTTTTTATTAAATAGTTGTATAAGGTTATAGCTCACCTCAACAAAATTTTCATCTTCATACCCAGTTGCACTATATAGTGTTCTTCCGGCCTCCAGTTCTAATCCTGTGAGTGCTCCAGGGAAAAGAGCTCGAAAAGAAACTTTTTGACCTTCAGGGTCAACATTTCCATCGTATGCATCCCACTCAAAGTGATTAACATAAAGTGTTGCCCAATTCATGTAAGGTATTGCAACCCCTGCTTCGACATCAAATCCATCCAAAGCCCTTTCTTGTTTCCCTTTTCGTCCTGTTTCCCAATCAGTAGTTGCCCAATATTTGTTAGCACTTAATTCCCACATGGAAGTGCGTGCTTCAACACCTAGCGATGTTCTTCCATGATCATATGGAAATTCATGGTCATAGAAAGCATTTATACCAGTGAGCAATAATTTATTGTCAGATAATTTACGGTATCCCAAACCGAGATTAAGTGTTGTTCTGCTATCAGAATGAAAGGCACTTATTTGCGTAAAATAAGTATTAAAAATATCAGTTTCATTAGATAGGGGTGCAACTACCAATAAACCAGCCGTGGGTTTTGATCCCTCTAATCCACTATAAGTAATTTCTACCGTTGGAAAATATTTTTCTAAGTATGACTTACTTACTCCAACCCCCTCGCTTACTACGCCATCAATGGCAGTATTTTTAAGGGCTTCAACATCCCCTGCAAGTAATATCTTTGAAAGGTCAATTAAAGCAGCTTTATCTTGTGAATCTTTGGAGTTAGAGGTTTGATCAGCAATAGTGAAAGATGAAATTAGGGCTAATGGAACAAGCAAACATAATTTATTCATTCTCATAAAATTAGTATACTAATAAATTGATCAAAAAAACAAGTAAATGTTTAATTTTTTTAAGTTCGTTGTTTTTTTGCCACACTTTGACAAAATGAAGAACATGGAACTAAGATTACTAAATTTTCTTAAAGATTATGTCTAAATGAAACCTTTAATTTTGAAACGAAAAATCATTCTTTTTTTAATATTAAGCTTACCAATATTGTGCTTTGCTGAGAAATCATCAACAACACCAATTAATTTTGTTGATAATATTTGCGATAGATATGAAATCATTGCAGGAGAATCTTATTGTGTTAAAGAGAGCAATATTACGTTGAATAGTTGTGGAAAAAAAAGTGATTGGCCATGCATGGAAGCATCCGGTTGTCTGGATATTAATCATTTTGTATTGAATATAATTGATGAGTAAGTGGTTTTGGATATTTGTGATAATTATTTTAATCACAAGCTCATATTTCTTTTTTAATCCCTATAAAGTGAATGTTCTCCAATGTGTGAATACCAAAACTAAAATTTCTGAAAGATTAACTATTGCAAAATATGTTTTCAGTAGGCTAGATGTAACATTTAAGAATAAAGTTTATATAAAGAATGATTGTAAAAAAGTAAATGAATTAACATGCAGCAAAACAATTGATAATAATACATTAGAATCAATGGTTTATGAAGAATCCTCTAACATTTTAAAGCATCACTGGATAGAATATGAGTCCGGAAAGTATGTTTTTGATAAAACTCAAGTAATAAAAAGTAATAGGACAGATAATTATACCTGTGAACCATTATCAAGCTGATCTACAGCAAATTTCTTAAGCATTATTTCTCTCGTTGCAGGACTCTCTAAAGATATTGCACCAATTGATCCTTGCCTATAATCATTTAGTAGAGTTGTTGCCGCTTTATAGAGATCCATTTGACCACCCTTAACAACAAAGCCCCTTTTTTTTGCTAGCTTTTGGAAAAATTCCTCATCCTTCGGGAAGGGTTTCTCAATTTTGTATTTCTTAGTTATCAATCCAGCATAATTGTCCTTGATAGCGTTAAAGAGAAAGATGGCAGTTTCAACCTCATCATAAGCATTGATACCGATAGTATGGGAAGCTGCAAGAAAATAACCATCTATATCATTGGTAATTTTAGGCCACATCATTCCCGGCGTATCTGTCAGTATCATAGAGTTATTGAGGATAATTCTCTGCTGTTGTTTAGTAACGGCAGGCTCATTACCAACTTTTGCAATTTTTTTGTGATGAATCGCATTGATGATAGTAGACTTACCAACATTTGGCACACCCATAATGAGTATACGAAGTGGTTTGATTGATGAGTTTCGATGAGGCGCTATTTTAATACATAAAGGGAGAATTTTTTTTATATCATTAGTTGACTTGGCCGAGATACTTATAGCTTTTGTATGAGGTATATTATTAAGGTAATTCAACCAATCTTCAGTAATTTTGGGGTCTGCTAAATCAGATTTATTTAAAATTTTTAAACAGGGCCGTTGTCTACCCTTTCGTATTTCATCAATCATTGGATTAGTCGAACTTCCAGGAATTCTTGCATCCAACACTTCAATAACAAGATCGTTAGTTTCAAGTGCTTCTTCTGCCTTTTTTTTGGCAGCGGTCATATGTCCTGGAAACCACTGGATACTCATATATTTTCTCTTAATATTTATAATTACAATACAATTATGACCTAATTTACATTAAGGTAAACTTATAAAATGAAACCGTTAGATGAAATAAAACCTCAGCAGTCGCTCGAGCTCCTTAAGGAACTTCACATTCTTACCCGTGACGGAAAAATTAACCAAGATTCTAGAAGAAAACTTAAACAGGTTTACCATCTATATCAATTTATCGAACCCATATTAACAGATGTATCTCTTGACGACTCCCCATTTCATCTTATTGATCATGGATCAGGAAAATCTTATTTAGGCTTTATTTTGTATGATCTTTTTATCAAACTTACTCAAGGGCGTGTAACGAGTATTGAGATAAATGAAAAATTAGTAAATCAGGCAAAAGCATTAGCCAAAAAATTAGAATTTAAAGGTATGGATTTTATCCATAGTGACGTTGAAGGATCGTTAAATCATATATCTGGTAAAGTGGACATCGTAACAGCTTTGCATGCTTGTGACACAGCTACAGATGATGCCATTTATTTCGGCATACAAAAGAATGCAAAATGGATTATTGTCATACCATGTTGTCAGGCTGAAATTGCAAGACATTTAAAAAAACAAAAAACAAAATCACTTCATAAGCCACTATCCGAATTATGGAGACATGCATTACATACGAGAGAGATTGGAAGCCACTTAACAAATGTTTTACGTTGCCTTCAGTTAGAATCACAAGGATACCAAGTTACAGTTACTGAATTAGTCGGGTGGGAACATTCTATGAAGAATGAAATAATTATTGCTAAATTCATTGGGCAAAGAAATAACAAATCAAAATCGAGAATTAAAAATATTTTAGATGAATTTCAGCTACAAGAGTTACAATCAAAATTCCTTAGCGAATAATGATATTAAGTTTTGACGAAGCAAATTGTGAATAATAATATAGACTACCCATCTGATTTACCTGTCAGTCAGCGTGTTGATGATATAAAAAAAATTATCCAAGCTCATCAAGTCACAATCATATGTGGAGAAACTGGTTCGGGTAAAACAACCCAACTTCCAAAGATATGTCTAGATGTAGGTTTAGGAAAACATAAAATGATCGGGCATACCCAGCCTAGAAGAATTGCTGCAAGATCTGTTGCAGGGAGAATTGCTGACGAGCTGAATACACCATTGGGAGAAATGGTTGGCTACAAAATTAGATTTATGGATCGTGTCACTAAAACCACATCAATTAAAGTGATGACTGACGGTATTCTTTTAGCCGAGACACAAAATGATCCAATGTTAAGCCAATATGATGCAATTATTATTGATGAGGCTCATGAACGAAGTCTTAATATTGATTTTTTATTGGGGTACCTTAGTAATTTATTACGAAAGAGGCGAGACCTAAAGATTATAATCACGAGCGCCACTATTGACGTGGATAAATTTTCTCAGCACTTTGATGAAGCACCCATCATCAAAGTTTCAGGCCGCACATTTCCTGTGGACATTATTTATAGGCCTTTAGAAAAAATTTCCGAAGATTTAAATGAATCAGTAGAGGATGCTATTTTAAGAACTATCGATGAGTTGGTTGGGAGTTCAGGAGATATTTTAGTATTTCTGCCTGGTGAACGAGACATTCATGACTCTAAAAAATTCCTTAGTGAAAAACTCATTGGTAAGTTTGAGGTATTACCTCTATTTTCTCGATTACCAATAAATGAGCAACAAAAAATATTTAAACCTGGTGGTATACGTCGAGTTATTTTAGCTACCAATATAGCTGAAACCTCATTAACAGTCCCACGTATAAAATTTGTTATTGATGCTGGACTCGCAAGAGTGGTTCGTTACAGCCCCAAATTAAAAATAGAGCAGCTATTAATTGAAAAAATTTCTAAAGCTTCTGCCAATCAAAGATCAGGTCGTTGCGGAAGAATTGGTCCTGGTATTTGTATAAGGCTATTTGATGAAGAGGATTTTGAAGCAAGACCAGAATTCACAGATCCTGAAATTCTCAGATCCTCACTTGCGTCAGTTATATTAAAAATGGCTGCTTTAAAATTGGGGCCTGTAGATGAGTTTCCTTTTATACAATCTCCTTCTTATCGTTTTATCCAGGACGGGTATCATCTTTTGCAGGAATTAGGAGCTGTGGATATGGATAATAAAATCCTACCGTTAGGAATACAGTTATCAAAGTTACCTATCGATCCATCCTTGGGAAGAATACTTCTGGAATCTAAAAAAGAGAATTGTGTGCAGGAGGCTCTTATAATTATAAGCGCTTTAAGCGTTTCTGATCCAAGGGAAAGGCCCCTAGATAGAGCGGAACAAGCCGATAAAGCACATCAGTTTTTTCATGACTCAGATTCAGGGTTTAATATTTTCTTAAAAATTTGGAAGCAGTTTAGTATTGAAACTAAAAAAGTTAGCAATAAATCTCTTCGGCAGTTTACACAAAAGCATTTTTTATCATTTAATAGGATTAAAGAATGGCATGAGTTGCATCGCCAGCTCAAACAAATTGCCGATGAATTAAAATTCAATATAAGTGCTACTGAGGCCACATACGAGCAGACTCATCGTGCCTTGTTATCAGGCTTATTAGGAAATATTGGTTTTAAGGATATAGATGGACCGTTATATTCAGGTGGCCGAGGTATTAAGTTTTTAATTGGACCACGATTATTTAGGAATAAAAATTTTAAGTGGATTATGGCAGCCGAAATTATTGATACAGGAAGGCTGTATGGACAATGTGTGGCAAAAATAGATGTGCGTTGGATTGAAAGCCTGGCTAAACATCTTCTTGATTACGAATATAGCAACCCAAGGTGGAATACAAAACTGAGCCGGGTAGATGCAACTGAAAAATCTCTTCTATATGGTCTAGTAATTAACCCAGGAAAGACAGTACATTTTGGGTCAATAGATCCAGATCAATCGAGAAAGATTTTTATAAGACAAGGATTGGTAGAGCAAGGTTATGAAAGTAATGGATTTTTTTGGAAGCATAACTTAAAACTTATACAAGAAATTGAGATGCTTGAACATAAAGCAAGAAGACAGGATATTCTAATTAACGATGATGTTTTAGATCAATTTTACGATGAGCGTATAGATAAAAAAATTGTAAATGGGGCGGGTTTTGAGAGCTGGAGAAGGGAAAAAGAAAAAAATAATCCTGAATATTTATTTTTAACTAAAACATTCTTGATGCAACGTGAGGCTCTTCAAATTGATGAGATTCAATACCCAGAAAAGAAAACCTTACACCATCTTGAGTTAAATTTTCGTTACCACTTTCAGCCAGGCCACCCCAGAGATGGTTTATCTGTGGAGATTCCACTAAGCGGTATCAGTCAAATTAAACCGGAAGATTTAGGTTGGCTAGTTCCTGGAATGATTCGAGAGAAGGTCACATTTCTTATTAAAAACTTGCCAAAGAACCTTAGAGGTCAATGTGGACATTTGCAAGAAACAGTTACCGAGTTTTTAACAAACGCAGATAATGAGGAAGAATTTTACGAGGCTTTTACAAAATTTATTCGTCACAAAACTAACTCAAAATTTAGGCTCAATGAAAAAAGTTTAAAAAATTTACCTGAGCACCTTATGGTGAACTATATCATTGTTGATGAAAATAACATTCCTCTTGATGAAGGAAGAGATTTAGTATTTTTACAGAAAAAAAATAAAGACAAGGTGGTAGAGGTATTAGAGGAAATAAGTTTTGGCATTGAGCAAATGGAATTACAGTGTTGGCCAAAATTAAAAATCATTCCAGACAAGGTTGAGAAAAAAATAAACGATACTATTATCGTTGGATATCCAGCTTTGGTAGACAAGGAATCACATGTAGACCTTTTTGTGGCGGATGATAAAACAGAAGCAAATGATTTACATCAAGAAGGCATTAAAAGACTAATAAAGATTCAGTTAAAGGAAAAAATAAAATATATTAAAAAAAACCCACCACGTTTTGAAGAGTTTGCCATGCAACTTCATACACATATAAGCCCTGAAGATTTGAAGAATAATTTTATTGATGTTGTTTTCAGTGAAATTGTAGATAGCGAGGCTAACAATATAAAGTCCCAAATTGCTTTTGATAAACTAACCATTAATAGCCGTAAATTATTCTCTGCGCTAAGTCAGGACCTTTCCTATGCTCTTGTAGAGATAGCAAAAAACTATAGTGATTATCAAAAAGTTAAGGCGAATAAAAAAAATTTGCCAAGATCTATTTTAGAGGATTTGAATGAGCAATTAGACATACTTTTGCCTCCTTATGAGAGGCCACTATTTTTATTTGATCAATTAAAACATATTCCTAGGTATATAAAGGCCATAATCATAAGAATTGAAAAATTTTCAATGAAGGAAGGTCAGGATCTAGAATATATGCGAGAGATTAACCGATTAAGAGATAAATGGATTGAGAAGGTTGTTGAATATGTCGAGGCTGGAGAGCCAGTTCCCGAAAAATTTATTGATTTTCAATGGGCATTACAGGAATTAAGAGTCTCACTTTTTGCTCAAGAACTAAAGACAAGTTATCCCATTTCGATTAAACGAATGAATAAACGCTGGATGGAATTGGTAGACTAAGCATTATGGCTTCACCAAAAAAAATTATTAGTAAATTATTTGGCTATCATAATTCCCCTTCCTTTAATGAGCTTCAGCAAGTTCCTGTTGAGATAAGTGAGCGTAATGGTATTCGGTCGTTGCATATTGGTACCGAAACAACACAAAGCTCAATGAATCTTAAAGATCCTTTCGCCCTTGAACTTAATTACACAAAAGTAATGGCTTTAAGCATGCTGTTTAACCCAGCTCCAAATAGAATTTTAACTATTGGTCTTGGTGGTGGATCAATGCCAAAGTTTTATTTTAAGCATTGTCCAAAATGTAGCATAACCGTCCTTGAAGTTCATCAACAAGTAATAAGTGCAGCATACACCTACTTTGAATTACCTAGCGATCCAAGATTAAATGTAGTGAGGGGAGATGGCATAAGCTATATAGTTGATAGCAACGCAACATATGATATTTTGATATCAGATGCTTTTGATGAGTATGGTATACCAGATGTATTTACCTCAGAAGAATATTTCTCGTTGTGTAAAAGTAGATTAAATGCACAAGGTATTTTTATTATTAATCTTTGGGGGTCAGATACTAATACTCCATCTCATATAAATAACATAAAAAAAATTTTTAACAACTTAGTGCTTTCCATTCCATCCGGTAATCCAGGAAATATAATTGTTTTGGCATTTAAAAATATCCCAAATGAAGTTCGAATCGCAGAATTAAAAGTCAAAATTAAATTGTTAGAAAAGAAGATTGGGCTCGAATTGATGGTATATTTCAACCGTCTGATAGAGAGTAATACCTCTATTGACGCACACCGATTAAAATTTATATAAGGCATATTTTGATAAATCATTATTTTGCAAGTTGTCCGCGAGGATTAGAAGATATTCTCCACGAAGAATTATTAAGTATTAATGCATGTGATCTTAAAAAAGTTGATGGTGGCATTCTATTTACTGGAAATAATGAGGTGTTATATAGAGCAAATATTTCAAGCCGCATTGCAACTAGAATTATGTATTTAGTTAAAAAAGGTACTTATGAAAATGAAGAAGATATATTTAAATCTGCCCTTAATGTTAACTGGGACTTATTATTTGATGTAAAAAAAACTATTAAGGTATCCTCTACCGCCATCAAATGTCCTTTAAAAAGTGTAGATTTTATGACGTTGCGTATTAAGGATGCTATATGTGATTTTTTTAGAAAAAAATTTGGAAAAAGGCCAAATGTAGAGGTTCGAGAACCAGATATTAAAATACATCTATTCCTTGAAAGAAATAGTTTTTCACTATACATAGATGCATCAGGCAAACCACTTTATCAGCGAGGTTTTAGAGTAGGTAGTGTAGATGCACCTATTAAAGAAAACTTGGCTGCAGGCATAATTAAATTATCTGGCTGGGAACCAGGTCAAGCATTTCTTGATCCCATGTGTGGTAGCGGTACATTTCTACTCGAAGCTGCTTTAATTGCAACCAATCAGGCACCTGGGTTGAAGCGTGATTTTGGATTTATGGCATGGAAGAACTTTGACAAAGTGCTCTTTAACGATATCAAAAAATCATATCAGAATGCAATTATTCATAAAGATTTTTTGAGAATTTACGGTTCTGATAAAGATTTACGCGCTATACGTGTGAGTAAAAAAAATCTTGTACTTGCAGGTTTTGAGGATTGTATTCAACTTGCATGTAAGCAATTTAACGAGATCAAGCCACCACTTGACGAGGGCGTGTTGGTTACAAACCCCCCTTACGGAGAGAGAATTGGTGAAAATGAAGATTTAGATAATGCTTATCCAGATTGGGCACGGACTTTAAAACAATCATTTGCTGGCTGGAGTACTTATTTTTTAACAAATGACTTTAGAATGCCAAAATTGATGCGCTTAGCACCCAGCAAAAAGACACCTTTGTTTAATGGTGCCCTTGATTGCCGATTATTCGAAATTAAGATGGTTGCTGGAAGCAATCGAACGTAATTAACTTATGACGCTCAATGCACCAACATAATCTGGTTCTTCGGTAATCTCTGGAGCTAATTCGCTATAAATCACTTTATTATGCTCATCTAAAATAACAACTGCTCTGGTTGTTAGACCTTGGAGACTTGTATCTTTAATAGCAACACCATAACTATTAGCAAATCCCGATATATCTCTAAAGGCTGATAAAGTCTCAATATTTTCAACCCCCTCTGAACCACAAAATCTTTTTTGGGCAAATGGTAAATCTGCTGAAATACATAGAACAACAGTATTATTGAGGTTTGATACTTCATCATTAAATCTTTTCACTGATAACGCGCAGGTCGGAGTATCAATACTCGGAAAAATATTTAAAATTTTAATTTTACCTTCATAATTAGATAGATTCACATTTTCTCTTTTGTTATTAGCTAGGTTAAAATCAGGTGCTGTTGAACCAGGAGAAGGAAAATTACCTCCAATAGAAACTGGATCACCTTTTAATGTAACTTGACTCATAAATTTCTCCTTTAAAATTTTTTAAAAAAAA
>CEOO01056100.1_pt1 | contig 47119 bp, 78 predicted proteins | sample 530321 | NCBI WGS metagenome assembly CEOO01 (sample SAMEA2619927, study PRJEB7988) | marine metagenome | biome: marine biome (ENVO:00000447); feature: surface water layer (ENVO:00002042); material: "saline water (ENVO:00002010), including plankton (ENVO:xxxxxxxx)" | depth 5 m
GTATGAGCCACTAACAAAGAAGATGATATTAATTCCCTCAAATCATTACATATAATTACATTAATGATATTAATCCTTTACATTTTGTCCGATATCCTTATAATTAATAATTAGAGGTAATAAATATGAATAAAACAAAATACTTAATTACTGATGCTTGGAACGGCGAGGGATATTCTGATTCTGATATAGAAATATTAGAGGTTGAAAACTATCCTGGTGGAACACCCAAACAAGAAAAATTAAAAAAGAAATTAATAAATAGAATTACTAATTTAAATAACCTCAAATCAATAGAAATTACAGATAACTCTGTTACATATCAAATTGATAATGATTGCCAAGATGCGGGAACTTATCACTTTGAGCCACTTACAGAAGATATTATAGCAGTAGCTATATTTCCAAATATTTGTGGACATGAAGTAATAAGAGATATTGAAACGCTTGAAAAATATAAAACTTTAGTCCGTAAAGGTATGATTGAAGATGATTACCTGGATGAAGATAATATATTTGGTTATTGCTCTCATTCTGTAATTGATGATGATTTAGATTTAATTTTACGCGAGGTATAAATATGAATAAAACAGAAATAATAGAAGTATCTATATTTGATTATGGGTATGGTGGTATTTACTTTTATAAAATAGAAGTAGAACAAAAGTGGGATATTGAAGATGCGGTTTATAATTTAATGGAATTAAAAAACCACGATTCAAATAGTTGTTATTGGTCAACTATGTGCATGAACGATATTGTAAATGAAACACATAAAACAATTACTTATCAAGAATTAAAAGCTATGGAGGATAAGTAATGTCTAAACCAACTCACATCAGCGAATATGTAGATAAACACATTAACCGTATTAGAAGAGATAATAAACTTAAAGCATTACAAGATAAATACGGTAAAGATGTAAATGCTAGGCAACTTACTGAACAAGAACTAAAAGACTGGATAAATTTATTTAACAAAAAAAGAGGTAATAATGAAAACAATAACTAAAGAATATACAGTTTATGATTATGAAGATTTAAAAAAAGATGATGAACTATGCGACGAAATATATCAAAAATTTTGGATTGATAATGGAGATAACATCAATCCTTGGGCAGATGAAAATTTAAAGAGTTTTAAATTATTTGCCGATACTTTAAACATGAATTTTAACTATTTACTATCTAATGGAGAATACCAGGATAGAGGTTGTTATATCAAATTAGATACTTCTGATTATCATTATATTGCACCTAACAATAGAGCAAAACATATATCTTTACTACTCAAAGGTTATACGGGTAATGGATATTGTTTCTGTGTTGATCTAAAAACTTATGCAGATAAATTAATAGCTGAATGGCATAAAGACTATTCAATAGATGACTTTGCACAAGATATACAAAATAGAATGTTTGAAATGTGGTTTAAAGATAATCAAGACTACTTTTCTAAAGAATCATTTTTAGATTATGTTGAATCAAATGAATATGAATTTGATGAAAACGGTAATTTATTTTAATAAAAAGCGAGGTAATTAACTATGGCACATATACACATTATAGAGGGTCAAAATGGAGATATGATTGATAGAAAAGTCTATTGTTCAGATAGCTGTAATACTTACGATAATCAAGATAATTATCAAGGGTGGAATGGTTGTCATGAAATATCTTTTAGTCAGTCATGCGATAGAAAAGGTTGTAGCAATACTATTAAAGGTATAGAGGATTTTAAGGACTAACTATGGCAAATATCAAACAACAATTATTAAACCGTGCTAAGGATAGGTTTATTAAAGACCAGGTAGAAGATAGTTTTACAGATCATAAGTTTATAGCAAATGTTTTATTTGATTATTTTGCAAAAGATGTAGCCAAAATGGACACAAATGAATTTAAAGATTATCTTGATTATGAACTTGGCTATGATGAAGAACTTATAGAAAGTTATTTTGAGGACTAATTATGGAAAAACCAACAATATATCAAAGACTAGCAGTTGAGGACATTATTGTTCCAAAAAGCATGAAAATTTCATCTGTTTGGGCAATAACTGAAGACGGAAACCAAATTGAACTAGATTGTGAGCACGTATGCTATGAAGATGATAATTCTAATGAATTAAACGAAGGGAGAAAATGATGACTAAACCAGTATATCCAAACCCAATACCAAAACATTTAAGACACTTATCTGAGTGGAGATTAAGAGCTTTATTTTATATTTTTAGATCACGATAGGAGGTGTGATATGGACGGTAAACAAGAAGAAGAGTTTGTAATTAAAGTTTCAGGAACTTTTCATGTTATGGATTATTCAAAAGAGGGAGCAATAGAATATATTAAAAATACTTTAGATAATCGTATCAAAGATTTAAGTATAAAGGAGGTAGCTAATGGCTAACATACGTAGAGAAGAACAAAACCCATACGCATATCAATTAATGTGTTTTATGGATTTACTAACTTCTATAAATGAAGAACTTTATGAAAAATGGTTAGATAAAAAAGATATTCAATGTAGCGAAGATTTATTTTGTGAACTTGGAATATTAATAGAGAAATGTGAAAAGTTTGATACGCCTACAATAGATTGTGCAAGGTATGAAGTGTGGGAAGAATTCATAAAATGTGAATTGATGTTTGGAAATCAAAATAATAACATCTATAAAAACTATAAAAGATTTAAAGAGGAGGTATCTAATGTCTGATAAATTAAGTGAATATTATTGTGAATATTGCCTTGAACAATATGTAGAAGAATTTGACGGCGAATATACATTAATTCAAATTAATTTAAGACCTTACGATTTATTTTGTTGTACTGGTTGTGTAGAGGCACATATACACGATATTGAAAATGGAGAATGGAGTCATCATGACGGAGGATTAGAAAATTATTACAAAGATGAAATTAAAAATGATTGGAAAAATTTTCCTTATAGCGTAGTGTCGGCAGACAATCTGAAAATTATAAAACATGGTAATTTTCCAATGAATTGGGGATATACAAAAGTATGGAATGAAGAAACTAATAAATATGAGGAAGTGTCAGATGATATTTAAAATAACTTATTATGATGAAATAGAAGCTGAAACAGAAGATAAAGCTTATAAAATATTACGAAAGCAATTAGCATCTGATGTTAAATTTGGAGATATTAGTTGTTTTGAATTTGAAGAAGTAATAGAGGGAGTGTCAGATGACAACGATTGAAATTACATACTACACAACACTTGCAATAGTATTGATTGCTACAATTTATTTAACAGATCAAAATTTTAGGAGGTAATAAAAATATGGAAAAAAGGTGGAAAATACTTAGAGAAGAAAAGAGTATGAAAGAGTCTAGTGTATTTAACTGGCAAGATGATAATTGGACATCAATAGATACCGAAGAGGGAGAAGTATGGGATATGAACTTATACAAAGATGATATAACAAACGAAAATAAAATTGTTTTTTACCCTACATTCGTAAATGAAAAGGGTGTTAGAGAAGTTGATACATCTGGTTATAACGCAAAAACTTTTAAAGTCGAGGAGATAAAAGATGAGTAAACTTAAAATTTACAAAGACGAAATAAAAAATATTAGTTTAAGCAATTATGTAAAAGAACTAGAAAAGTTTTTTAATGTATTTAGCGAGGAACTTGAACAAAAAAATAGGACTTGGCAATTTGGTTGTTATTGGACAGATGAAGAACTTGCAAAACACATTAAAGAAAACCGTTGGGATCAGCCTGGAGAATGGTTAGAAGAATACCGAGATAAAAAAGGAAAACTTACTGAAACATTTTTTGAAGATGTCAATGAAGAAGGAGATTTTAAGTGTTGTGACAAGTGTAATAAATGGGGTGAGATAAGCATGAATCATTACTTCGATCAAGATTTTTATTGTGATATGTGTGTAGTTAATGACATACAGGAAGATCAACACAAAGTAGATTTTAATAATTATGATTACGATTTTGAGTATTCAAAAAATTGGGAAAAAAATATAGATGAACTTATTGATTATCTACAAGAATTTAAAAAAACAGAAAGAAAGAAAAAAATTGAAAGTGATGCAGAATTTTATGAGTTTATGTCTAATCAATATGGTAATAAATGGTCTAAATTCTCGGAAAATAATGAATAAACCACAATACCGTATCAAACTTGTATCCTGGGACGAAGTATCAGCTTACTTTGATCCAAACCTAGATCCACACTCTAAGTTTGGATTTTTGGTCTATAAACCAGGCTCAAAAGACTATGATCAAGCCTTTTGGTATAATAATAACAAAGAAAGGTGGATAGGATTATCTAAATATGTTGCACAATTACCGTAAAGCACATACTATGTGGATTAGGCACTTCTTTCTATATTTTTTCATAATTCTCTCCTCCAACTATATATTTGATTGGAGTGCCTTATGTTTTTAAGTTATTTAGGTTGGTTTTTGCTATTTTGTTTCTTGATTTGGAGTTGGTTCTTTGAAAAGCCTACTAGCTGAATGATCATCATACACTTTACCCTCTGACTTTTCTTTTTGTTCTAATTCTTTTTGTTTTACTAGCTGTTTAGCCATAGCACCACCTAATAACTGCTCTAGCCTACCTTCTACCTCTTCTCTACTCATTTGGTCTATTTTACCGAACAAGACTTCTTTTCTATCAACTATGAGGCCACCAACTCTTAGTAAAGAGTTTTGTGCCGATATAGCCGCATTAAATGAACCTGCCGCTAGAGCTTTATCTCTTATGTCATACAAGTCCTGGACTGCCCTATCGTAGTTAAGTTCATACTTTTTCTTAACTTCATTAGTTAAAAAGTTATATTCTTTTCTTACTATCTCATTCTTAAATACATTTACTGCAGCTTGTCTTGGATCTTTATAACCAGCTTTACTTGCACACTCTACTAAAGATAGTCTTGGATTGTTTACAGCTATCCATACAAAGTTTCTTTGTCTTCTGGTAAGTTTATTATCTAGGTTGGCAAATTCGACAGGAACGTCTTTTTCATCAGATATGATTGGTTCGTATTCTAGTTTATGTTTCTTGAATCCCATATTTAGCAAATTAGGGTGTTTTGCTTATTTTAATACTACACTACCCCACATTACCCTAATATGTATTGAGAGGATAGTTTAGAGATCTATACTTTGTCAAGAATTATTTTAAAAATATATATAGATTTCTTTATTGCCTATGACAAAAATGCCAAAAATAAAATATTCGTCAAAAGCCCATTCTTATCATGTTTTTGACCGTCATTAGTGTCTTGACATAAATTGACAATAATAAAAAAGGGAGCATTACACTCCCTTTCTTTGTTCTCAAGGTTTGTTATCCCCACTGTTCTGCCATAGCTTTGGCAATACCTGGGAAGAAAGTACTTCTTATTTTCCAACGATCTGGGCCAGGAGGACAATGATGTATGTCATTCCTGGCTGTAGATCCGTCTAAAGTACCTGTAGGCTCTAAAATTGGTAAATTCTTTAACCATAAACAGGTTGCTTTAGAAACATTATCCTGACCTTCTGGATCATCTCCAAATTGCCAGGGTTGAATCTTCTGATCGTAATGCTTGTAGTTTTTAATCCTTTTCTTTGCATATTTGTGCATGATCGGATTTTCAACTGCAATTTTGGGTATGTCACTATTCCAAAGGTCTTGAAATAAGTTTGTACCCTCTCTTAAATCCCTTACCATATCTCTGACTGTTTTTCCTGGAGGTGGTTTCTTAAGCCACCTAACTCCAGAATTACACAATCTGGTACAGGGAGGGTGTGCTACCATAAGCATGTCCCAATTTTCCATTTTCAAAACATTTCTAACATCATCTTGTATGTGTCTGTTAGATCCGTCATCACTTGGAAGAATGTCACAAGACCAGGTATCATGCCCTTTGTCTAAGAAAGCATTTCTTACAATCCCTGAGAACTCACATGCGATTAAAATCTTCATGTTTGTACTCCATATTTTTATTTTTAAGAACAAACTAGCTCTAGGCTAGAATCCCATTATAACATACTTTTTACAATTTGTAAAGTCCTGGTTTTTCGGGGGTTTAAGAGTGGGCGATAAAAACTGAACAATTAGAGGATATTCTTATCGCCCTTACAGTAAGCTATGTTTGGTCGTGATCTTACTGTAAAACTAAACATTATCAAATAATACTATAAATAAAGCTGGTATTACCATAATTGCTACAAAGAACCAAAAAAAGAATTGTAGGCTTTCAATCAACATTATCGCTTTCCCAACTTCCTATTTCTTCTAATAATGTTTCTGGTTCAACCATTTCATTTCTTTGAACGCACTCTTCTAAATAGTCCTTAATCATTTGCAAGATGTTCATATTAGACTTTCCTGGCTATTATCTTCATCATAAAACATAATTAAATCTCCTTGTGGATCTAAACAATCCATACCAACATTATCTTTATAATGTTTTTTATAAGATTCTAGTAATGAATTAGATTTTTTGTTCTCGTAGTCGTCAATAGCTTGTTCATAAGATAGCCTTGACATCATATATAAATCGCCTGTTCTACTCATATTAACTCCATATTATTATGTAATTAATTAATTTTACAGAATGTATTGTAAAATGTCTAGACTTTGTTATACTTAAACAATATTTTGACGGAGGTAATAATGTCAATAGATACAAACAGTATGGTTAGTGCTATTTTAGACACTACAGTAAACAATATTCAAGAACAACAAAAGCAAGACGCAATTAACTACCAGGTTCATCAACTAAAGGTATGTATAACTGATTTACTTGCAGAAGTTGAAAAAATTGAAAAAACAATAAACCGTATTACAAATAAAAAGGATATATCATGATAGATAACCCACCATTACCAGATTCACTAAAAAGTCATCAGCATGTAGCTATTGGCGATACTATATATTTTCCAGGTATGGATAATGCATATTATCATCAATCACCAGGCGTGTCTTCATCTACCTTAAGGAGGTTTAGACAATCGCAGTTACATGCTATGCAAGAGGTGGTAGAGCCTACACCTGCTATGCAGTTTGGTTCTGCCGCCCACTCTCTTATAGTAGAGGGTGAGAACGCATTTAATAACGAGGTCGCAGTTATATCTGGATCTCCGTACACAAATGCAAACAAACAACTAAAACGTGATTACGAAAATAGAGGTATGTTAGTAATCACACAAGAAAAAAGGGACATTTTGTTTCAGATGAAGGACAACCTTATTGAAGAAGCAAGAAAGTTCCTTGACGTTGATCAGGGCGAGTATCCTGGAGTTTTTACCAAGCCATACGAAAACTCCTTGTACTGGTGGGAGCAAGATGTACTCCTCAAGCTAAGGTCTGATGTTATCAGACACCCAGTAGTGCAACCGTATTCAGATGAATCTATTGTAGTTATTGATTATAAAACTACAAGTGATTGCTCCGTATCTGGATTTACTCGCTCTATCAGACGTTATCAGTATGATTTACAGGCCGCTTTTTATAGGAGAGGTTATCAGAAAGCTGGTTTTAAAGTAGAAGACTTCTTGTTTGTTGCACAAGAATCAAAGCATCCCTTTGCAACAAAAATATTCAAAATGAATGATGAGGATATGGATAGGGGGTGGGAACAACTAGAGAAAACGCTTGGAGATTATAAGGCCGTTAGGGACGGGGAAAGACCTACGATCTATAATACTCCAAGCATAGTTGAGGTTATGTTGGGTTATGAGTTTGAGTAAGGAGAAATAAAATGACTAAAAAAACATATACAGTAGTTATTGAGCTTGAGGTACCAAAAGAACTTGATAGATATGGTATATCAAGTCTTGGGGCTCCGATAGAAGTAAATGAATATGTTAAGAAAAAAATAAATGAAAGATTACAAAATAATAATTTAAAATGGCGATATGCTATGGAGGGAAGAAATGACAGATAACGTAAACCACCCCCCACATTACAAAAAAGGCTCTATTGAGTGTATAGACGCAATAGAATCAGCTTTAACTTTTGAACAGTTTATTGGATACTGCAAAGCGGCAGCTATTAAGTATATTTGGAGAGCAGATCATAAAGATGCAAATATCCAAGATCTTGATAAGGCTATCTGGTATCTTACTAGGGCTCGTAACAAGTTGGAGGACAGATAATGGATATCAGTTTTTATGCCGTACTAGGTATTTTATTGCTAATGTTTTATGCGTATATGGAGAACAAATGAACTTAAAAGAAAAAAGAAAAGAATTAGAAAAACATATTAAATATATCGAAATGGTTTTGAGAGAAAAAAAAGATGAACTGTTTTGCTTAAATGTTGAGATAAAACAACAAAAAGAAAAAGGGGCATAAAGCCCCTTAGTTTTATCCTAGATCAGGAGGTACTGCCGCGGGGGGTGGCGACATACCGCCAGAATCAGCAGGTAAATAACGTAATACCTTATTCTTACTACCAGTCCTTTCATTTCCCTCATTATCAGTCCAGTTGTTTTCTACTTCTTTTAAAGTAAGTGTTAAATCTTTGCCTACATAATCCTGTGCAGAGCTTGGTGGTTGTTTTACAAAACCTACGGCTTTACTAAGTCTAGTAAATATATCTGTAGATATTTGTTTTATATCCTCTCTAGGATCCCACAAGTTATACCACTCGTTATGATCTCTGTAATTACCGCCTGCTATTTGAAAAGTCATCTTTAAAGTCCAATTACCTTGTTGTGATTTATACTTTTCAGCAGCAATAATTTTTGCTGGATGATCGCCTGAAGGAGCCACACCTGGCCCCATAGGCTTATCATCTGTTTCTACGTACACTACGTCATCAAAATCAGACATTACCAATCTCCTTTACATTATCTGTATTTTTAGCTACGGCTGTAAACCCTAGCTTTTCTATTAATGCAGTAAGATCAGGCACTTCAAAAGCTTCTAACTTACCACTCCTATCCTTTGCAACGTAGCCTTGGCCAACTCTGGTTTGTAACCACCTAGCTTGAACTGCGTTACCCTCTGCGTCTGTATCATCTATAACTCTTAGAGCTAAGACTTCATCAAAGAAATAAGTAATAGATTGACCTAATTTAGTACCAACCATTTTTGGTTCGTGCATAAATATACCGTCACTATTTACTTTTTCTTCTTTGCAAATAAACATGACATGCATTTGTAAATCTCTAAATGCTCGCATGACATTTGTTACAGACTCTTGTACTTCTCCGTAAGCTTTACGTGGATCTTTGTGTCTAGCTTTTTCTTGTTGAAGTAATAATTCACTTATCTCTGAAATAGAATCTAAGCAAACTGTATCGTATTGCAACTGACCTGTATTTAATAGATCATATAGTTGCATTAGTTCTGATGCTTCTTTTACTTCTATCGCATCTACGTTTGTAGCATCTTTAATAGAAAGCAACCCAGCTTCAGCACTTATTACAAGCACCTTTCCTGGTGCTGTTTTTGCAAGGCTTGTTTTACCTGCACCAGCCATACCGTATACTAAAACTTTAGCACCTTGGTTTTGCACTAGCTTTTCAGGTGTGACAATCCTGCTTGTTAAATCGTTACTCATATATACCTCCTTTGATAAAAATATGTAACTTGCATATTATATACTATAATACTACAATGTGTAAAATATTATTTTTGCAAACTGTAAGGAGGGTAAATGGAAAATGCAATAGAAGATTTTGTTTGGATTGCTAACTATTATCATAGAGTAAATTCAATATCCAGACAAGAGCTAAGGAGATTAGAAGAAATGGGTATAGAACCAAAATACAAAGACAGAAAGGTTGAAAAGATAACCCTATCTTCTTACATACAGTTTTTAGGTAAACAAAAAGCAGCAAATGACTGGGGTGTTTCTGAACACACTATAGAAGCCTGGAGATACGGTCACAGGCAACCGTCTATAAGACAAGCTAAAAGGATCATAAAATTAACAGAAGGTCGATTAGATTTTGAAGGTATTTATGGCGAAATAGCAGAGTTACTGACAGAAGATTAATTCAACATGTTTGATTTTAATCTGTCTGAAGATGAGGCAGCGATAGATATTGCTTTGGCTTTTTATGATGAAGGCTACAATGTAGTTCCTTTACAAAGATCCAATAAGAAACCACCACCTTTCTTAAAAGGTTGGGAACAATATAAAAACGAAAGGCCTTGTCGTACAACCGTACAAAATTGGTTTGAAGGCCAAGATAATTTAGTAGTAGCTTTAGTTTGTGGTCAGTTTATTGTTGTAGATGCAGATTCGCCAGAGGCTATGACTTGGGTTGAAGATAATTTACCAACTTGTCCTTATAAAGTTAGAACTGGTAAGGGCATGCACTATTATTATAACAACCCAGAAAACTATACAACTTTTGCTACAAGAAGAACTAACGAAACTCCAGTTGAAAGATTAATTGATTTAAGGGGTGTAGGTGGACTTATAATTGCTCCTTACAACCGTCATGCGAACGGTCAAATATATAAGCCTATACCCCTGCCTGGTTGGGATATATATGATCATAAAGACTTGCCTGATTTTACAGAAAAAGAATTTGAAAAGATTACAGGTGTACCCAAACAAGATAGTGTGCGTAAGACTGCACCTTTCTCTTTAGCAGGTGTAAACGAAGGATCACGTAATGATAATGCAGCTCGTATAGCTGGATACTTAATCTCTAAAAATGTAAACCTAGACTTTGTAAAAATATTCTTACATAACTGGAACAAAGAAAACTCGCCACCATTACCGCAACAAGAAGTTGAATCTGTAGTTGATAATGTTAAAAAGACACATGACAGAAAGAACCAGCTTGCACCTTTGTTTGTGCAAACCAAAGAAGACGTTACACCGCCTAAAGATTTATTTAATCCACCAGGTTTACTTAAAGATATGTATGAGTATGCAGAGGATATAGCACAAGTATCACAACCAGAATTATCTCTCGTAGGTGCCTTAGCTCTAGCTAGTGTTACATGCGGCAGGATCTTCAAAACCAACATGAATAACTTTTCTAGTATGTATTTTATGTGTATCGCAAAGTCAGGACAGGGCAAGGAAAACATAAAAACCTTTGTAGAAGCAGTTTTAAACGCCTCTGAGCACGATAAATTAGTAGTAGGGGACGGATATACCTCTAGTGGTGCTGTGCACTCTGTACTAAAGATGAGGCCTACACACGTAACTATTATGGATGAGTTTGGCAAAAGATTAGAAAGCATTAGTCAAGCTGGTAATACCAATAAAGAAGACGGCATACAAACCCTTATGGAAGCTTGGGGTAGATGTCACGGTATATTAAGGCCAGATAACTACTCTTTAATGGGTATACAAGTAGAAGATATTAAAGAAAAGATTATGAACCGTGTTACACATAAACCTGCAATAACTATGGTTGGTTTGTCTGTTCCTAAAAACTTTTACAAGGCACTAAACTCTGGACGTATAGCTGACGGCTTTCTAAATAGATTTATGGTAATAGAATCCAAAGAACCTAGACGTGTATCTAATCTTAAAAAGATTAAGAAGCCGCCACTAACTATAGTCAACTGGGTAAACTATATTAGAAGAGATAGAGGTGGTTTGTCACAACCTATGGTAAACAACTCTGAATGTAACCTTGATCAAGAGGTATTAAGCTTTGATGCAGACTCAGAGCAGTTACTACAAGAGTTTGCTAGTGAGATAGTGCAAAGACAAGATATATTAGAAAAAGATGGCCTAGAGCCTCTCCTAAGCCGTTCTAAGGAAAAAGCTATGCGATTAGCTCTGATATGTGCTTTAGCATCAAATGCACAAACCGCAACGATTACAGCAGATGTTACCAAGTGGGCAATAGATTACGTTAGGTATTACGATATGCTTTTTATCGAGGCCTGTAGAGATAAAGTAGCAAGTTCTGCAACTGAGGCCAAAATTAAGCAAGTATTGTCTTATATAAGGTCTAGAGAGAGCGAGGGCATATCTAAAAGAGAGGTTGACCGTCATGAACTATTTAGAAGCATGAAGTCGCATGAGGTTAAAGAGATTATAGAAAGACTTAAAAACGCTGGAGAAATCCAGGAAATAGATATAAAAGTAGGGGGCAAAGGTAGACCAACAAAAAGGTTTGTCGCTGTTGATCCTACATTCTTTGAAGAATGAATTTAACGATAATACCCCTAACAATTAAAGATGCTAATTTATTTGTGGAAAATTTTCATAGGCACAACAAGCCCGTGCATGGTGCAAAATTTGCAGTAGGTGCTTCACATAAAGATGAATTAGTAGGCGTGGCTATTGTAGGTAGGCCTGTAGCTAGAAGACTTGATGATGGGTTCACAGCAGAAGCGGTAAGAGTATGTGTAAATGAAAGGGCACCAAAGAATACAAATTCTTTTCTGTATGGAAGGATATGGAGAATATGGCAACAAATGGGCGGCATAAGAATGATTACTTATACTTTGCAAGAAGAATCTGGATCTAGTTTAAGAGGTGCAGGATATAAAATTATTGGTGAAACTGGAGGTTGGAAAGAAGGAAAAGGGTGGACTACAAGACCTGGTAGAGAGTGGCAACCAGTTACAGGACAATTAAAATTTAAATGGGAAAAAAAATAGGAGGTAATTATGTTTAAAACACCAAGTTTTGAAACAATACAAGATAAGAAAAGAGAAGACAGAGTAGCGGGCTTTTTAGAAGGCCTTTGGCAAGTAAGCTGTCATAAACTACCAGTTAGTTATGGTATAGATTATTGGATAGAATCAGCCGATAAATGGTACTGGTGTGAGATCAAATGCCGTAGTTTTGCTAGTGATAAGTATGATACATTTATATTATCTGCAAACAAACTGCGTAAAGGTGCTTCGTTTAGCCAACTAACTGGTCATCCTTTTATTACCGTTTACGGTATGACAGACGGTATCTGGATGCACGAATGGATGCCAGATTATGTCTACGATATACGTATGAATATTAATCCTACACCTAATTATGATGAGGATAACGAACCATACATACATATACCAAAAGAACATTTAACCTGTTTATCAGATGTGCCGTTAGGTTTTGATAGGGATGAGATAGGACTTATATAACGGGTCTTCTAAATAGACGTTCAGCAAATTCTATTCTGTCTTCATTTTGTTGGATTTGCCTTTGTATTTCTGGGGGCAGTGGAGATATTTGTGGTAATGAAATACTAACTTGAGGTGCATTAAATTGCATTGTACTTTGTTGTCCTAATAATTCTCTTGTATCGATTGTAGGTACGTTTTCTTCAATTATTTTTTCTGTTGTTGTACCAACTTGTTCAATACCTTCAGCAATACCTCTTACTCCTACTTGTTCTAAAGCGTCTGTGGTTGCTTCTATTAATTGCCTAATGGATCCTTTGTCTGTTTTAGTAAATAATTTTATAAAAGGTGAACCTAATAAAGTTTTGACTACAAATAAACCTGCTATTGTAGATAAAGATGCTAGGGGTGCAAAAGCAATACCAGCTGCAATACCAGCAGCAACTAAAGAACCAGGAAAATTACCTCTTCCTACTTCACCTTTTGTTAAAATATCAACCGTATTTGCAAAGTTTTTTAAATCTGTAACAAATTCTTTTCCAAACATAGCCTCTAATGTTTCTGGGCTATATTTTGATATTGCAGTGTTCAAATTGCCAACTTTAAAAATGTCAGTAATAGGTGTTTTACCTGTGTAATCAAAATCAATTGCATCTTCTAAAAGTTTACCCAAACTAGCATCTTGTATTTTAACAAACTCTTCGTCACCCATAATTTGTTTCAGCCTAATTATGTTTTCACTATTTTTTGGCCTAAATATAGTATCAACTATTTCATCAGGCGTTTTATTCGGTAAGTCAGATAAATTACGATTTGCTAAAAAGTCAGCCTCTTTTGCTGATGCTCTAGCCTGTTCGTTTAAAGCTCTTATAAATGCCTCACCCTTTGGTGTTGTTGATAATCCAATATCTTTTCCAATAAAAATATCAGATAAATCTTTAAGTTGACCAGGTTTTAATTTTGGTGAAATTTTTACTAATTGATTTATAGTATCTCTCACCAGCTTGCCATTAGATATACCATTTTTATCTCTGAATAAAACGTCAAGTTTTCCAGGATGATCTGCTTCAAATCTCTGTATATATTTAGCAAAAGCTGTGTAATCTATAGTGTCAGTAACAGGGTCAGTTGCATTATCAAAAGCACTTTTAAACAACCTTTGTAAAGTTTGAGATTTTGCTCTTTCAAAATTATTTGCTAATGTAGGTTTATCAGACTTAATTAAATAATCATCATAGTCTTTTAATGCCTTATAAAAATCTTCTAATTGTCTAGTTGATCCTTTGTAAATTAATTCTTTAAAAATAACATCTGCATCATAGGAACCTTTGCCTCTTGCTGCTCTTGTAATTAAGTTTATAGTTGCGTTGTCAAAAGGTTGATTTAATTTATAATTTAATTCATCTGCCTCTCTAAGTGCTTTTGTAGCACGATTAATTTTACCTATATTTTCAGTTGATATTGAATCTTTAAATAAAACAGGTAATCCTTTTTCTTGCCTTGCCGCCTCATTTTTTATTATTTGATTACCCTTTAAACCTAAAACAGTAAATATACTATCGGCATTTTCAGGGTTCTCTTTTAAAAAATTTGGGTTTTTAGCTGCATGTAAATCATAATCATCTAATAATCTAGTCAATTTAAAAAACAAATCTGTTTCTTTTGATTCTCTTGCAAATGCTAAATATTGATTTAATTCTCTTTTTAACTCAAGAACTCTTGTTAGCTTACCATATGGTTTTTCACCAGGTAATATTGGTCCAGTTTCTTTTACTAAATTACGAAAACCCTCCTGTGCATTTAAAATGTTTTGTAAATTTACATCTGTGTTAGGTTGTCCTAATTTTGCGGTGTCTTTACCAATCCTGTTTAGAAAAAAACTTATAGCACGTATACCTCTTTGTTGATATTGACTAATAACTCTATCAACTGCACCTTGAACTGCCTCGTTATTGTTTAAATCAAAAAATAATTCATCTACTTTATCGTATTCTTTTCCAACCACTCTATTAACAGCACCTTTAGCTTCTCCTAATGTTTCTAATACAGATTCACCATATTCTCTAACTGGTAAAGCATTTTTGTATGGTGCAATACCAAGATAACTATTAGTTAGATCTTCAACAAGCTCTTGAGTAATTTTTACTGCTTTTGCGGTATCTGTTTCTAAAGTTTTTTTAGCAACATTAATTGTATCGGTTACAACATCTTTAGTGGCATCATCTATATAAGAATTTAATGAACTACCTCTTTCTCTAAATGCAGCTGTCATCTCATCAAATAGTTGTGTTAAGTAAGGTATGTTACTTTTATCTCTGCTAATGCCAAGAACAGCTTCAGCTATTTGTTGTGATCTTCCTGGTATTAAAGCACCTATTGTTTGAAAAGAAGATATAAATTTGTTATCCAAAACTTTTACTTTACCTGCTTTGATAGCGTCTAAAATTTGTTTTTCGCTAGCTTCTTTACCTAAAGATATATCTAATTTTTGTATATCTAAAACATCTCTACCTTTATTTGCTTGAAAATTTAATCTTAAATTTGATAAGGGTTCTTTAGCACCAAATGTAGTTCTCCATAAAGCACCACCTAACAAACTTAAACCCTCTCCTGCTACACCTAAACCAGCTTCTTTTCCAAGAAGTCCAGCCAATTCTTGTTTATCTTGTAATTGAAAACCTTGTAAAGCATCAGCTACTTCTTCAACACCTTTACCTCCCGCAGAGCCACCAGCAGCAGCTAATACTTGTGCAGCTTTTTGTCTACCGCCTGTTAAAGACTTTATAGCTTTAAAAACACGTCCTTGTGGCAAAAGTGCTCCAACAGATCCTAAAACAGGACCAGCAATTCCAATAAAATCAGCAAGATCACCTCTTTCAAATGGATTAGTGCTATCAATTATGGTGTTTAACTCTATAGTAGTACCATCTGTTAAAGTCTTTGTTTGAACAGGTAATCCCCTTTCTCGTAATCCTTTTGGTGTAAGAGCTATTTGACCATCTGTAGTTTTGATAAATCCAGACGAGCCTACTTGATTACGTAAAATTGATTCCTTTTCATCTATAGTTTCTGCTCTACCTAACAATCTTCTAATCTGTAAATCATCAACACCTGTATCGTAATCAAAATATAATTCATCATATATTGGACTTACTACACCTTTAGCTATTTGAGCTTTTATAATTTTTCTTGCATCACTTGGATTGTTGGCCTCAACATCTTGAAACACACCAGGCGTTATTTCTACTTCATACAAAGGCATTAATTAACTCCTGCCTCATCTAAAGCGTCATCTTTTAAAGTTAATCTAGTTTTTTCCTGAGTTTTTTTTGTATTTCCACTAATTAAATTTTGATCAACAATTACTGGTGGTATAACACCATATTGTTTGAAAAACTCAAGATCGTTGTAAATTTGTGTAAGTCTTGAATTTTGTTCGATGTTCAGAGTGGTTAATCGTCTGCCTAATATATCTTGTATTTCTTTTGTCGATTTAAAAATACCTTTACCTAATTCAATATCAGCTAATAAATCTCTAGCTAATTGTATATCTCTATCGGAGAGTCTTCCTTGACTCTGACCCAAAAGATCGCCTGGTTGTGAACTTGCTATTTCTTTTAAAATATTAGCTGCAAATGTTTTTGGATCAGGCATAGCATCTGGATTAAAAGCTGAAAAACCTTTATATAAAATTTCTTCTGCAAATGCTAATGCACCCGTAATATTTTCTTTAGAGGCTATTTGCAAAACATTTGATAATAAAGAAATGGTATTTTGTCCTCTTTCATAGTCTTTATAGGTTGTTTGATAACCTACTTTTCTGTCTTCAATATAATTTGCGGTTGGTCTTTCTTTTTTACCTGCTTCAACTTGTGCTAATTCCAAAGCTAGTTCCTCTGCTGCTCTTTCTTCAGCCGCTTTTGCAGCTCCTTGAGCAAGTCCAAGGCCAATTTGTCCAGTTTCAACGAGTGATGCCCCAACATTTCTTAAAAATCTGTCGAAGTTTGGGCTACCAAATAAATCACTAACTTTTGGTTTTCTTTCTTCTTGTTTTAAAACAAAACCGTCTTTAGTAAATACATAAGTATTTCCATCTATTACTTTTTCATCTCCAATTTGAGGAGAATCATCAGAAGTCTTTTTTTCTTCGGGATCTTTCAAAATTACTGGATCTTCAGTTTCTTCAATTTCTTTTTTTTCTGCTATTTTTAGTGCATCAATATCTGCTTGAAGTGTAGCTGCATCTCCTTCAGCCAAACCAACATCTAGAGCTTGAACACCCTCACCCCCATATATTAAAGATTGAGCTGGCTTCAGAGTAAAAGGTATTCCTGGTGCTGGAATAGTATTTACCTGACCTGGGCCAACCATACTTGGTGGTTGTACTATTCTTTGTGTACCAACTGGTTTTCTTTTAAGAGGATTTAAAAGTTCTCCTAGTTGTTTAAGTTTGCTTATATTTTGTTTTGCTTTAATACCTTTTCTACCAGCACGCAAAGATTTTAAACCTAATCCTGCTGCAGTTCCAACACCAGTCAAAGTTAATGCACCTGATAAATAATCTAAAGGATCAGTTGGATCAAAAATTACTCTTGATCTTTCTGTTGCTATTTTTGTAGTAATCTCGTCTTCTAAATCTTGTATACTTTTTCCTGTAGGATCAATACCAGCATCTAAAAATTTTTGTATTACATTAGGATCTGTAATTTCCATATTTAAGTTCCTGCTGGTTTGTTAGCTGCATAAGCATTGAAAGCAGCTCCTAATCCTAATGCGGTTGGATCGGCTGGCAGCCTATACTGCGAATCTATACGTGTTTGGCCAGCTTGGAACTGTGGTAATAGTTGACCAGTAAGTTGTAATGCTTGTAACGGTCTACCTTGTTGATCTAATTGTTGCTGGAACAATCTAGATAAACCAGTTTCTTCTATATCTCTACCAGTTTGTCCAAAGCCAACTAAACTTGATCTATCTGCTGCACGTAAATCTGCTAACTGAGTGCCTACTTGTCCTAAGCCTGTAGCAGCTGTTTGTTCTGCTTGTCTTTGTTGTGCAAAAGTGGATAAAGCATCTCTTTGTGCTTGATCAAACCCTGTTTGTCTAATGCCACCTAGGGCTTCAGTTAAGCCTCTACCAAGAGCTCTCTGCCTTTCTGCAGCACTAAGTCTAGCTCTTGAACCAAAAGCTGATAAACCGCCTTTTTGTATATCTCTAGCTCTTTGGTCAATATCTCTTTTTTCACCTGCCTCTAAAACATCTTGTATGGTTTGCTGCACTACTTGGTCTTCAAAAGGGTTAAAAAATTGTTGTGTCATACTAGGATCAAACTGTCTTGTACTTCCTCTAATTAAATCTGCTCTCTCTCCTACAAAAGGCTCAGCCACACCAAGATCAGCTAAAGCTCTGTCTTGAGCTATTTGTTCTAATTCACTAAGACCTGCTGTTTGTTGTAGCGGTACATCACTACCAATAAGGTTAGCCGTAGCTTGCTGTAACTGATTGATGAAGCCAGGTTGATCTGCAGTACCAAAATACAAAGATCTCAACAGGGGATCGGTTAATATTTCTTGTGTATCTTGTTGTGCTAATACAGGATCAACTTGGCCTCTGACATCTTGCGGTATGGTTGTTACGGGGACTGCCCCCACATCACTTGCCACTGCAGCTGGCGTAGTAGGGGCAGGTTCAATAATTGGGTCTGGAGTTATAACAGATTCAGTAATAACAGGGGGGACAACTGGTGAAGTTGTTGGCGTAGTTGTACCTGTTCCTGTACGTGCTAAAAAGTCTGCAAATGATTCTTGTATTGGACTTTTTCTATATTCTGCAAACTCAGGTGGTGTTACACCAGCTGAACCAACAACAATATTGCCTAACTTATCTCGTAGTTCTGATGGTCTTACGCCTCGACCAAAGCCAAAATCTTCTAGTGGTATTGGTTTATTTCTTTGTAGTAACGATGCTCCACCAGCTACAGGAGGTCTTCTTGGTGGACCTAAACTACTTCTTTCTTTACCTAATGATCGCTTGTCTTCAAAATCTGTTCCGCCTGCACCACCTATTGATGGTGGTTTATCAAAACCAATTAAATTTGGTATTTTTATTGGTTCTGGATCTGGACCACTTTTTATTCTTGGCAGTCGTGGTGGTATAACAGGTGGTATTATTGTTTCAATCTCAGGTATATTATCTAACCTTTGTACGGAAAAAAAATCATCTCTTGGTGATCTAAGTGGTGGTCTTTCAAAGGGTAGTCGCGGCTCCTCAATCGGCAAGGGTTTAACTGGTAGAACAGGAGCTTGCGGTATCGGAAACGGTGGTCTTGGTGGTCTAATTGGTGGTGCGATAGGCTCAATACGAACTACAGGATCTCTTGATAAATTTTCTTTCAAGCCTCTATTTCTAAATATTCTATCTAAAAATGCCATAATTAACTTACTTTTTCTTGATAATCTTCAAAAAATTTCATCAACATGTCGTTGTTTTTGAAACCTTGTTCTCTGTCTGGTTTGCCAGTTGGAAAAATAGTAAGACTATCTTTATTCTTTTCTATTTTAAAACCTCCAAGTCCTTTGTTTGCTTTTGCAGTATGCACAAACTCGCCATCACTTAACAAAGCAGGTATATCATCACTTGTTTCAGTACCAGGGCCTACAGAACGACCACCAGGCCTTAAATCTAACTCTCCTATCATTTCTTTCATAAGCCCATCTGGGGTTCCCATAGCAAAACCTGGCCTATATCCCATACCACCACCATAAGACATGCCTGGTCTTACACCAACATCAAAACCTTGAAATACTTGTTGTGGCATAAGATCTGGTCTAGTAGATAACCGTACATCACGTAAACCACCTTCAGTCTTTTCTGCAGCCTCTTTAGTTGCTTTTCCGTAAAGAGCAGCGAGCAAAGCAATACCACCAGCTCCGCCTAGGCCTAGGCCACCTCCTGTTTGTGTGCCTGTTTGTTGTCCACCACTTAATATATTACCAATAACTCCTGGTTGATCTCCAGAGCCTAAAAAAGTTTGTCTTAATCTAGGACCAAGTGTTCCTCCTAAAGGTCCAGTTTGTACTTGATTTAGTGAGTCTGGTTGAGTTCCTGCTTCAATCATTTGATCTACTTCAGATTGTGAATATATTTGACCAGTTTCAGGATCTTGATACATTACTTCTTGCTGTCCACCACCAAGTCCACCACCAAATATATTTTTAAATAAACCTTTTTTATCTTCACCTGGCAGTATAAATTCCCTACCTTGTTTTAAAATATTTCTAAATGTTCCTTCTTTACCAAAGAATTTACCTGATGTGCCTTTTAATCCTTGTAATCCTTTACCTGCTGTTCCTTTACCACCTAGAAACTTCGCACCTAATCCAGCAGTCAAACCACCTAGCAAAGCATCTTTTGTATCCATACCCGAAGCTTTACCTGCTGCAGCTGTTAATACGCCTTTTAATACAGGACCTCCTGGTATAAATGGTGCAACGACAGGTAAAACTTTTTTTGCTATTTTTTTAACTTTTTTAAATAGTTTTTTTATAAAAAATTCTTGTAAGCCTGTTCTAGGGTTTATCGAGGGATTACCGCCTACTATATATTGATTAGGGTCCATACCTTGATTGAGCATGTCCTCTTCTATCATCATTCGTGTTACTGGAGAAATTACTGGCGGTACTATCATCTCCCCTGTTGCAACGTGAGCTATTTGATCATCTTCAAATCTACCCATACTTGCTAATTTTTGTATATTATCTTCCATAGCTTTTACTAAGTTGTTTGCAGATACTTAAAGTATCTATTATTTACCAAAATTAGCAAGTTTTATAGACGTGGCCCCATTATTTCTAACAGTTACCTTGCCTACTGCACTTGTTGCTTCTAGACCATCATCTACAAGTCTTGTTCCAATATCTACCCATTTATTGCCAGTATATACTTGTAATACTTCTAATGTTGTATTCCAAATAATACTACCAGCATTAAAATTTATAGTATTCAGCTCATTTTCGCTTACTTGACGCGTATTGTCTAGGTCAACAGCACCTAAATTTATTTCAAGTAATCTAATTAAACGGTTAAAAGTATCTGGTGTAACTTCGCTTTGTGCCAAAGGAAGCTGAGTTTGTAACAACTTACTCATCTTTTGCCGTCAGTTTTTATATCTATTCTTGTCGCTCCTAAACGCCATCCTATTGATAAATTACCGTCATTAGTAGCATCATCATTACTTTCTATACGTAAGGCCATTTGTCTTGCTCTGGCTCTTATATGTGATTGTTGTGTGGTGCTAGATATTTCATTAGTAGAATTAGTAGCTAGTGAATCACCAGGAAAATTTCTTGTTTTTACTACTACGTTTACTGATCCGTTATTTGGATCCTCTATAAATTTAAAATCAGGTATTATTCTTCTTGCAAAAGCAAACTTTTCTCCGTCATCTAAATCAAAGTCACTACTTTCAATAAACACGCCAGTCATAGGAGAACCGTCATCATTAAATCCTTTTTCTTGCTGGAATAAAAAACCACCGTTTACTGCTCTGGGATAATTTTCAATACCAGCGTCAAGCCAAGCTGTTCTGACAAGTTGACCATAAAACCATAAATCTTCTGCATAATTGTAAATTACGTACCTATCTATTTCGGACGAACTAGCAGAGCAATAAAACCAACCAACCTCATTTTTATCTTTTATAGTAAAAGCAGCTATTTTAAATGATTGCGTAAGATTTATATCACCAAAAACATAATTATGAACAGAACAAGGTAAGGTTTTTACAGAACCGTTATACAGATAAAAATTGTTATAACTCATAAAATATACCGCAGATGGGGTAGTTACGGCTGCCTTTGGTCCTAAAAGCCCTGTACCTTCATTAATTAAATTTACCGCAAAAGTAAAAGGTGGGCCAACAAATTGCATACTATATAGTGCTGTATCTGTCCAAATAAGTATCTCTTGTCTAGTTTTTACACCACCAATTATGGAAGAACCTGATGATAATCGTAAAGACCCTGCAGTATTTGTTGATAAAGGCTCAAACTCTAATTCGTTTTCTTGATCACTAAAAGCTATTAACATAGGATCTATAGCACCAGTTCGCGAAGTTCCACTAATAGGGTCGGCTCCCAAAACAATTAAATGTCTATCAGTTTCAGAAGTTATAACTTGTAAACCTACAGTAGGCACTAAATTTGCACCACTTATACCTGATAGATTAACTGCCCTTGTGCTAACACCATTATTTTCAGTCCATTTGAATATACCACCGTTTCTTGCATTTATAATTAAATCTTCGCCGTAATTATCATGCGACCATAATCTTAATTGATTGGTGCTACTTAAAGATGAAGTGCTACCAAAAGTTCCTTCACCCCAACCGTTAATGCCCCAACCTGTGCCAGGCACATATACATCTAATCCTACATTTATTTGATAGGCACCAACTACAGAAGATCCACCGTTACCACTATCTGAGGCGTTTGCAGTCACGGTTGCACCAGATGTGTCTTTAGCTTCTATCGTGTAAGAATTATCATTTACCACAGTTGCCACTTGATACTCTTGATTTAAAACAGCAGCAGTTATGTTACCGCCTAATGATGCTGCTCCACTAAATGTTACAAAATCATTTTTTACGGCCCCGTGTGCAGTATCTGAAACAGTTATAGTAGCGTCACCATTTGTAGCAGAAAATGTAACATCACCTGCGGATGTTGTTAATCTTAATGGTGTAATATCATTAAAAGAACCGCCACTTTCAATATAATATTTTAAATGCGTACCTAAACCTAAATACTTTGTACCACCTAAAGATATAAAACTATGTAGTGCTCTTGCTGTTCCTTCGTACGTATTAGAACTTAATTTTTCCCAACCACCAAACTTTTCTGGCCTGCCTTTTCTAAAACGAACTAAATTGCAATCAAACCAACCGCCTTCATTATCATAAGCTGTCCCTTCTCTGTTAATGCCTGGTCTGAATATTGTTTTTTGTAAAGGCATTTACACCTCAGTCCAATCTTTACTTTCAAACAACAAAGATTCGCTTTTTCTTCTTTTAACCAAACCTTCATTAACTACACCATTTACTTTGTTCCAACGCTTTATTTGTTCTGGTACATTTTCATAATCACCAGCATTAAGAACTTTTAACAAAGTTGATGACTTAAAATTAGTTGGCCCTAAATTAAAAACCCAAGATACTAAAGCATCAAATTCATTTTGTTTTAATGGCACTTTAACCAAATCATTTATATATTCTTGATATTCTTGCAATTCATGTGTTAATAAATCTTCAGCTTCTTGCATAGTAATTGACATATTATCCTCTACAGGACTGCCATCTATAAGGTTTAGGCTGCCGTACCCTATTGTAGGTTTGTTTGCAGGACATCTGTATGAAACTGCATTTCCATTTTGATCTTTTGGGCAGCCCTCATAATGTTTAATAAGCGTCACACCCTCTTGTGATATATTCATTTTACTCTCCTTTTTCTGGGGAATGAGATGCTCCGAAATAAAACGAAATAATTGCACTCGCTAATCCTCCAAGATAACCAAGCACTAAGTTAATTAATGCTTCACTGTTTTGTTCTGGCGGTTGTAAAGTGACTAAAAATATATAACCCAAAAAACCGCCTATAGTAAATAATCCAATAATTCTTGCAGTCCAATCTTTGCTAAACATGCCTCTAGCGTTTTGCTTGTCTGCTACTTCTAATTTAAATACATCTACGTCAAGTTCTTTCATTTGTACTTCAAACTCTTGTTCTGCTTTTTTAAGTTCCACCATTTGCTCTGGTGTCGCATTTTGCATAGCTTGTTGTATCGACTTTTGATCATTAGACACACCAAGTACTTGTGCTATTTTACCCATAGCCATATTACCTAAAGGACCGCCCATAGCAGATCCAAGTGTAGGAGCAACCGCACCTACTATATTTTTAAGCATAGCTTTCATATTAAAAACCTCGTTAGCACTGCAATACCTATCGCTCCTATAAAACCAAAAACACCAAAGGTTGCTGCTTTTATAGTTGAATTTATGTATGTGATTTCTTGTTTTATATCAGAAAACTCGTTAAATGCTGTTTTCCAACGCTCATGAGATATAGTTTCTAACTTAGTAAGTCTTTCTGCTACATCATTTACTGTCATTTTTTTATCCATCATCTTGTAATGTATATATTTTAATAGGTTTTTCTTTACCTTTTACAAAAATACTCTCAAGTTCTTTTAGTATTATTTGATCACTAAAGGCACTTGAACTGATAGTATCATAACCTATAACAATATCTTCTCCAACTTCCTTTGTTGAGCTTTCTAACCTAGCAGCTAAATTCACAGCATCCCCAATAGCAGAGTAATCAAACCTTGTATCACTTCCCATGTTACCAACAACTGCATATCCTGTGTTGATTCCAACTCCTATTTCTACACCAAGATTTGCTTTTTTAAATTTTCTTTGTATGTCTTGTGCACATAAAACTGCCATAGTTTCATGGTTTGCAACATCTATTGGTGCGTTAAATATAGCCATCATGGCATCACCAATATATTTATCTACCATACCGTCATATTCTTTAACTGTATCAGCTTGAATTGTTAAAGCTTTATTCATTATTTCAGTAACTTTTTCTGGCTCTAGTTTCTCAGACATAGCCGTAAAGCCTCTGACATCAGTAAAAAGAAATGTGCAATATCGTCTTTCGCCACCTAACACTAAAGATTCTGGATTTTCTTGTAATTTTTTTACTTGCCTTGGATCCAAATAATGTTCAAACTGTTTTTTTATTTGTTGTCTAAGTTTGTATTGTTGTCTAAATCTCAAGTAAAAAGCTATAGATCCTGTAATAAATTCAGATATTATTGTCCAGGACACATCAATCAACAAACCTTTTTGTATTAAAAAATAACCTGCTGTAGCAGTAACTATCATTAAAAGCGTGGCAACAGTTATACCCCAAGTGATACCTAATATATGCAAAGCAAACCAAACTAACGAAACAAAAACAATTAATGAAAGCATTTCAACAGCTAAAGCATAATCTGGTATGTATGGACTATCCTGTATTAATATTGACTCTGCTAAAGCTGCTTGTATTTTATGTGGCTCTAGCAAACCTACAGGAGTAGCTATTTGTGGCATAACACCCGCAGCTGTAACCCCGATAAATACAAACTTACCTGCAACATACATTTGTTTTAGTGTAGTTTGTTCTGTATCTACCCAACTAATCCATTTACGGCCTAGACTATCTGTTTTAACGGGTGGTATTCCGCGTATTGATATTTCTTCAATACCATTATCATTAGTTTTTATAATATAAGTGTCTATATCAAATAAAGATTTGTAAATTTGTGTACCAAAACTAGGTATCCATTCATCACTGGGTGTTTTTACTAAGAGAGGAATTCTTCTTACTAATTGATCAACGTCTGTGGGAGCTACGGCCAAACCTTGTAAAGTGCGATTGGATAATTGAGGTAGGTTCTCCTTCACTCCCGTTGACATTATACCACCTCTACCATTACCAAGTACAACGGTGCCTGGTGATGAAGGATAATTACCTTTGCCATCTTCAAACATAGCTAATACTGATGGTGCAAATTGTAAAGTTTCAGCAAATATTTTATCTCCACCCATACGATCTGCTTGTGGAAAACTTACAACCCAACCAATACCTATAGCTCCGTTGTTAATTAAATCTAGCTGTATCTCTGCTAATCTTTCTCTTGGTAAAGGCCAACCACCCTCTCTTTCTACATCATCTTCAGTTATATTTAAGATTACAAAATTACCGCTAGGTTCTGGTGTAATTACAAAGTTATCAAATACTTTAAGTTTTAATATTTGTAATGGGGTTGATTGATAAATAACAGGTGCTAAAAGTATTATAAGTATTGGTAATAATATTCTTTTCATTTAATCACTCTGAGTGATAGTAATTACACTATCTCCACCACCATTTATTTTAACAACATTAGAAACACCATCTTGTATTAAGATTACGGTATATCCATTACCAGAGTTTAAATTAACCTGTACTGACTCGCTAACGTTTCTTCGTAAACTAATTGTTTGTCCTGTTACTATAGTTGTTATTTGAGTGTTGGTGTCTTGACCTATAAGCGTACCTGTAATATTTACTCCTGTAGCCAAAGCAAGTTGATCTTCATCTTTTTCGACAGCTAATTCATCTAATACGTTAAGTAAATCTTCTAAAAAATTTACATCTAAATAATTAATATCAAGTTCTGTAAATTCTAAATTATTTTCTTCTAATAAATCTTCAGCCAAATAATCTATATCAAGATCATTAAAATCTAATAAATTGATAGTTTTCGTAGACGAGGTTTCTTCTTGTGCTAATTGTTCTTCCTTAGGTGGCGATACTATCAACATATTATCTATAATGTCTAAAGTAAGATCTAATACAACAGGTTTACTTGGTGCGTTTTCAAAGACATCAACTGTTGTAGCCTGGTAGGGTTTATTAAGTAAAACGCTACCTGTAGCCGTAACTACCTCTATTTCGCCACTAGAAAGCCCCAGAGCGTCTGGTAGCAAAATTATAAGGCTACGCCCTAGTTCATCAACTGTAGCCGTAAAATCAGTCCCACGTATTGCTATATTAGCTGTTGGTGTTTTTAGTTGTATATTTTGTTTATCTATACGGTTAAGATTACCTGTAATAAACCTAGCTGTACCAAGACCAAAGGTAAGTGCCATCTTTGCTTTACTAGGATCAGGATCGTAGATGTATTCGTCAATAAGAAGTTGACTATGCTCTGTAAGTTTAACGATAGATTTATCAAGAAAAGTAATAGCCATTCTGCCATTTTTGGTAATGGCCTCATCATTACTTTGTATAGCAAACTTTAAGTCTGCTTCATACGGCTTATCTCGGACAATTTGTGCTGTACCGTTTAGCTCAGATATGTCACCTATATCAACAGCTTGTGCTTGTACCTTGGTCGTTTTGAATGACGCAAACAGTACCACTATTACCGATAGAAATAATTTTAAGCCAGTCATTATCTAATGTGCTTGATTGTGTTATGTTAAATGTTCTGCTATTACCAGTTTGATCTAAGTAAAAGTAACCACCTGCATAACCAGATCCAGTAAAGTTTAATGTATTACTATCACCGTCTACGTCTACATAACTTGTTCCACCATCATAATTTATATCAAAATCAAAAGTGTTGCCGTCACCCTGTATTATCCAATCTAAATCAAGAGTTGCTGCTAAGGCACTTGTCCCGTGGTCTAAAGTAAAGGTATTTGTACTACCAGTAACATCAACATTATAGTTTGAACTATCAATACCATAAGTATTTGTTGGGTCGCCTTGTATAGTAAACGTATTACTATCTCCATCAAATTCAAAAAAGCCTGTAATGGTATCACCCAATATATCACCTAGAAATTTGTTGGAATCACCTATCTGGTTTATATCTAGAGTCATTGTAACACCATCTAAATCTAATGCTGTTAATGTACCTGCAACAGAATTAAGACCACCAATAATGTTACCTGAACCTAGTTGTTCAAGATCGATATTAGCAGTAGCACCACTTTGATCTACATATATTTCATTATCAGCCGCGTATGTTGTCAACGCAGTCAGCGTCACAATCAGGCTTATCAATCTTAATTGATTCATTCTTTTTCTCCCAGAAACCTTTATCATAACCTATTTTTACTATTTGCAAAACTGCCTCCTCTATAGCCCTTTGTAGTGCTAATGTAGTAGGTTCATTTTCTGCATCACCCATTTCTATTTCTACTAACTCCGTACCAGCTTCAATAAACTTAAAAACATCTTGTGATTGACCATAGCTAAAAACTTGTTTACTTACTAAAACATCTATTAAAACTTCACCAGTGGCTATAGATACCATTCTTAGAGCTACGGTTATATTGTCAATTCTATATTGTTTACTACTACTAATACCTAAATATCTAGCACCTATACCGCCACTTTTAATATTAGAGTCATAACCTAATACTGCTCCCTCCATAAGTACACCAGCAAATAACAACGGCATGATAGGTTTTGGACCGTCTGTGCTTTCGTTTTGTTCTCTTGCAGAACGTATAAGTTGTCTTTCTTTTGTAAGATTATCAAGCCCAACTCTTTCAGCTACTCTAAAAAACTTACCGTTTGCCGTATGTTTTAAACTTCTAATTAACAGGTGCCCTGGTGCTTGCGTTAATGCGGTAGAAAATAAAGCAAATTCACTATTGCTTTTTCGTTGACCTGTTTGATCTGTAAAGCTATTTGGATAAACCGCAACAACGATTGGTATTTTTGGCTCAGCTACTTCTAACAGATCTTTTGATTGTATTTGTAAAATATTTGGTAAAGATTTACCTTGTCTTAAATTTTCGTCAATAGGATTAATACTACAACTAGAAAGAAAAATCGCCAATAGGAAGCTGTATTTCTGTAACATTACCGTTTTCATCCGTAATAATAAGAGTGATAACTCCATCTTCAATACTATATTGAATAGTGTTTCCCTCGAGTGTTAAAGTTCCCTCTGTGCTTGGTGTCTCACCAAATAAATTTTCTACAAGCTGTCTTGATAGTTGAGCATATATACGTGATTCTAAATTACGAATAAACCTTGCTAATGTTGTATTTTCTTTATCTCTTTCTAGCTGTTCTTGTATAGCTTTTATTTCTTCTTTAATACTCATTTTTCTATTAAACTCTTGGTTTTCTATAGTCAAATAATGTGAAGAGGTATTAATGCCACTAAAAGATGGGTTTTTAAATTTATGCGTGATCGTATCTGCTTGTAAATTTACAACAATAATTCCACAAAATAATACAAAACCTATAAAAACAATAGTTAAAGTAAGTCTATATCTTTCTAATTCTTCTTTATCAATCTTTTCTTTGGTCATCTCTATCTGCTTTAGCTATTTTATTGCTATCTATTAACTGTGGCACACCTAATATTGTTTTTATAAGAGTATCTTGTCTGATGATTTCGTTATCTAAACTGCGTATTCTATCTATTAATGCTACTAAAATACCATGTTGCGAGTCAAGTTTGGTGCCTAATCGTTCTTCAATAGCTGCAATTTGACCCTCAACTTTTTCATCAACGGTATCTAATTTTGTCTCCATACCGTCAACAATACGCATTATTAATTTATAAATAAACCACCCTAGACCAAGAGCAGCTGCTATGGGAAATCCAACCTCTTGTATTAGTGTGACTACTGACTCCATTAGTAATCACCCCAAACTTTTGTTTTTTTGCCTCCGTTGTACTCAACTGCATGACCTTCTTTTATTAATACTTGGCATATATCTCTGCCATCTTCAGTATATGGTATACCTAGAATACGACCATACTTGCCTTTACCTAATGACTTGACTTTAATATCGCCAATACAAAGTTCTTGTAACCTTGATTTAGCAGCAAGGCCGAGTTTTTTTTCTGCAAGATCCCTTGTTCTACTTTCTGGTGTATCTATTCCTGCTAACCTAACACGTTGTTTATGAAGTTTTACATCAAATCCAAGATCAAGACAACAATCAAAGGTGTCACCATCAACAATACGTTCTAGGGTAGCGTTATAAACAAACGCATCAGGTGATTTAGCCATTACTTTTTAGATGTTTTTTTGACTCTTTTTGTGGTCCAAGCTTCATTTACATCTGGTGTAGATTTATCGTCAGCTACATAATGACCTTTTTTGTTACGTGTTCTAACTTTTACTTCTTCTGTATTAGTCAAATTTCCCCATAATCTTTTTAAAAAACTCATTTAATTCTCCTTTATTTAATTTGTATTCAAAGTTAAATATTATTATAGTGCAAAAACTCCTTATCGCAATCTTACTGAATAAAATTGAACCATCCTGTAATTATATATTTTTCTTGGTTTTGAGATATTTGTCCCCTATGAGCGTGTGTCCAACCCGCAGGAAAAATTATTGTTGAGCCTTTTGTAGCCTTAGTAATACAATCTTGATATAAAAATTCTGTGCCTCCATTTTCAACATTATTTAAATACGTGTTAAAAACTAAGTGTCTATTTACAACATTAGGATCACCGTCATTCTCAATATGCCATTTATAAAAACCCCAGCCCTTATCATAATATTGTATTTTAGTGCCATGATTTATACCGTAAAATGCTACTTCGTTAGCAAATTTATACTCTGAGGTATATTGTTTTACACAGTTTAATAACTCATCTTTATACAAAAATTTTGTAAGCTCTTCAGGTGCTATCATAATTTCTAATGATTTTTTTATACCTTCATCTAACTTACCATTACCAACAAGACCTAATTCTGCTTTAGATTTATTTTTATGCCAATAATCTAAAAGCTCATCAACAGCTTCTTCACTTATTTGATATTGTCCTATAAAGTTCATGTTTTAAAGTAAGACGGTAATCCAATAATAGATCTTCCATCAAACTTATTTTTTTGAGCATCTTTGCCACTTGCATCGTTGTAGTGTAAAAAAACTTGTCCGCAATTTTCACCTGTAAACGGTTCACGCCAATGCTCTAATTCGCAACCACGGTACATAAGCATATCTCCTGGTTTTAAATTTACTTTAATATCAGGTTCTAAAAATATAGGCCAATCATCGCCACCTAAATTCATGGTCGTAGATATTTCACAAGAATATCTATCTTTGTGTCTTTTTAACTCATCACCTTTTTTATATATTCTTGCATAAGAATAAGTTTCAATAAGTTTGGTTTCTGATTTCTTTTCCATGATCGGTTTTACTTGTTGTAATAAAGTTTCCATAACTATATCAGCATAGTGTGAATATGTTTCTGGTACTTGCGAGTCATTCCAAACTCCAAAGTATTCAGTAAACGGTGATATATATTTTTCATCAAACAAATATTTTGCTACTGCTCGTTTATTCAAAAAGTATTGATAGCAAAAATCTGCTAATTCTTTTGATATAGCACCTTTTATTAGTTGGTATCCATTTTTTTTAAAACTCATTAGTAACTCCTATTGAAAATTTGCAACCATAACTATTCTTTTTTCATGTTTGCCAGGACATTCTTGATAATGTGTATGCTTACCGTCAAACATAATTACATTATCTTCTTTTGGATTTGAATAAAATTTTTGTTGATCTTCACTTAAAACTATAGTTCTGCCTTGTGTGAAACGATTTAAATAAACAATAACAACCTTATGTGGTAAGTTTGAGTCTATATGTGGCACACTTTCTTTTATTTTGCTATGTAATGTTAAATTAATATTCATTCGATACATAACTTCAAAATTTATATTATTACAATCTAATATTTCTTTTAAAATAAAATAACAATTCAAAAAATAATCAGAGTTGCTTTCAGGTATAGCTGGATATTTTCTACCTTCTATTTCATGCACTGGTCTACCCAACAGACCATGACTAAAAAAACTCATATCTTCGTTTTCTGGCTGTGTTGTTTTTTCGTGATAAAACCAAGGAAAATAAGGAGTTAATACTAATTTTTTTAGATTTTTATAATCCTCAGTCAAAGGATTTTTTAATTCAGTAATCATCTAAATGGGTATCCTATATTCCAACATACTAAAGAATGTCTTGTTCCTCTTGTTACTGGTTTTACCCTATGCCAAACAAAAGAAGGAAAAACAATCACACTTCCTTTTTGTCTTATTTCTTCACATATTCTTGGCTGTGAACCTTCGTCTGTATTTCTAAAATCAAACTCCAAATCTCCACCTTCGTATTCTTCAGGGTTAGTAAGTGATACCGTCATGCTTAATTTTCTTAATTTACCATGCCTGTTAGGGTTTTTTGGGTCGTCATAAGGCTCTTCGTATGAGTCACAATGCCAATCATAAAATTGTCCTTTTTTGTATTCAGTAAATTGACAAGGTTCTGACCAATCCCATTCAAAATTCCAATTTGCACTAGCATTAGCTTGATGAATATAGGGTTGAATTTCATTATATATCCACCTATCACTCATCCATACAATGTCTGATTTGCGTTTTTTTTGTATGTTTTTTAGTTGTAATTCTGTAAGTTCTTTTTGATTATTGTTTCCTGTAATAGCTATATGTTTATTTTGTTCTTGGCCGTAACGCACTATGTCGTCACATATTTTTTCTGGTATGGCAGATTTAAAATACCAATAGTACCATTTAAGATTCATATTGTTTTCCTATGTTTTTATACTTTTCTATAACAGAGGGTAATAAAAAATCTTCTATTGGATAGGATTTCTTTTCTATTTTGTCTGTTCTTATTGTGTGTAAATCTACATCACCAAAAATAGAATCATTATATTGTATGCCTTGTATTTTAAATTGTTTTAAATTTGTAAAACTGTGTGTGTATTTGGGAATTTTAAAGAACTTATAAATAGAGTTTATAACTTGTTGTGGATTACTGACAATCTCATCATAACTTATTAATAAATGCTCGTAATTTTTTTGTATAAAAGGCATTTGATGTATCACATTACCTAAAACACCTGTTTCTATATTCATGTAATGATCTGCTGCTTTATCACTATCTCCTTTATCAATTTTATAAGCTTTTAACAAGGATGCCAAACACTCTAGTGGATTTCTATATATAATTAAAAACTTGATTTTTTTATCAAAGTATTCTTCAAGTAATTCTAAGTTTCCTTCTGATCCCCAATTTGATCTGTTGATAACATATTTTGTACCAAATGTTTCAGAGTAAGTGTAAAAAGTTTTTTTAATTACATTGTCTAAAGAGTGGTGATGAGGAAAATTTTGGTGTTGAGATAATTTTAAATTTTTTTGATTTTTTATATAATCAAGCTGGTAAATAATTTCTGTAAGAGGACTATTAGCTGTAAAGGTAATATCAGGATTTTGATTTAGAATACTGCCTAATAAAGTATTACCTGCACGTTGTAAGCTAATACAAAAATATAACTCCATTAGTGGTGTTACTTAATACCAGTTGCCACCTGCTTTTTTTATTTTAGTGACCTCTCTTATATTCCAAACACTTGATGCAACTAAACTACCTTTTGGATCATTAACAGCAACAAATCCTGAACCACCAGCCGCACCTGTCCATGAAGTACCTGGTTGAGGGCCATAAGCACCACCGCCCCCACCGCCACCTTTATTAGTAGCACCAGCTGTTGATGCTAAAGCTGCATCAGAGCCACTCCCATATCCTGTTCCACCAGTACCTCCAGGGCCAGGAGCACCACCTTTGTCATTAGGAGATGAAAGACCGCTATCGCCTGCTGCTCCGCCCCCACCGTCTGCTCTAGCTACTGGAGAACCTGTAATAGAAGATGTCACGCCTTGTCCACCTCTGCCTCCAATAACATTATCAGGATTACCTTTTTGACCAGCTTCACCTGCTCCACCACCACCTACAGCACAACCATAGTTTGATGATGGGTTTCTAGCACCTCCACCTGGATAACCTTGATTAGCTGTTCCTGCACCTGCAAAGCTTCCGTCAGGTTTATTACCAACGCCATACCAAATACCAGAACCTCCACCTGAACCTCCGTCTTGTCCAAGTTGACTACCACCTGCGGGGTTTCCTGCTGCTGGTCCAATATAAGCAAACCTATTGCCGCCTGACCCACCGCCTTCAGAGGTTATAGGCCCAAAACTAGAATCTGATCCTTTATTCCATGTGTTATGTGCACCAACAGCTGCTCCTCCTGCTCCAACTGTAACAGGTATTGTTGAGCCTGCGGTAATTGATAAAGCTGGTTCTGCCGAAGCTCCACCACCAGATGCTTCGCCTGGTGTAGATGATCTGTAGCCACCAGCTCCTCCACCCCCACCAAAGAATCCGCCTGCACCACCACCAGCTAACACTAGATAAGTTACAGAAGTTGTTGCAGGTGGAGCTACAAAGTTACCACTAGAATTAAAAGATGTTACAACTGCACCAAAAGTTGATGTTTGTGTTGCTCCCACTAATGGTGTTCTTTCATTTTTTGTTATAGACATATTATTAAACCTCGTTCCATTGTAAATTAGTAGCGTCCCAAACGTAATCAGTTTCTGTTACAGGGTCAGTGCTGTCATCAAATGTTTTACCTATCCATCTTTGGTTAGTTTCATCCCATGTTGCGTTAGCTCTAAGACCTCCTATATCAACTGTATTAGGATAAGTTACTGGGGCTTTCCAATCATCATTTGAGTCTAAAGACCAAGACGGAAAAGGTTGAGGCTGTAAAAATTTGTTTTTAGAACTATCATAAGTAAAATCTATACCTGCAAATTGTTTTCTAAAATTATGATTATAAGAAGTTTGCTTCCAAGCAACACCATTTTTTGAGTGTGGGACAATAGATGCTACAAATGTTTCTGCGTCTGCGTGAAGATCACCGCCGTTAGCATTTACCTCTTCGTTGGATATTACTAAAACTCTTATTACTTTATTATTGCTGTCAAGTTCTGCAAAGTGAGCCATATCTTAACCCCTTACGCATCATCTAAAATTTCACCAGATATTGTGTATGTTAAATCACTATTTGCACTAGCTTGTACTCGCAACAAATCTGTTTCATCTAGGTATAATTGAGAGTTTTTATCTATGACTACCAACGTTGAATCTGCGGGAACTGAAACTGTAGATGCAATAGCATAATAGTTAGATCCATTATCTGTTGATATTTGTATAGTTATATCCGCAGCACTAGAACCATCTATGTTTGCTATTACAATAGTGTTAATTTTATGACACTTATCAGATGCTACATCTATAACGTCTACAGCAGAGGTTGTAACAGCTCCATTAATTGTAAATGGGGTTACACTGGTTACGTTTACTAAATTTGGGGTTGCCATAATTGTCTCCTATATTATCCGAATATTAAACCAAAAGCTATAGCTCTACCATTAGTTGCTACTCGGCTTGAATTTTCTGTTATGTTTCCTGTTGATGCAATAGCACCTGTAACTGTTGCATCTCCACCTATAGACACATCATCTGTTACTGTTAAATCATCCTCTACTTTTAAATCTACTACATTAAGACTAGCAAAAGCATCTACTACTGCTGCTCCAGAACCTGCTCCATCTGAATAAACTGCTTTAGTATCTCCAGCAGGTATAGTTATATTAGCACCACTACCTTGTGAAATAATTATATTTTGCGATCCAGATGTTGCATTTTCTATAAACCAAAGTTTGGATACTGTGTTTGGACCAATAGTAATAGTACACGCTGAATCAAGCGTACCTGTGTATTTTAAATAAATAGATCTTCCAGGATCAGTTGATCCGTCTGCAATAGTTGTAGTGTGAGTATCAGCATTTGTTGTTATGCCCTCTGTACCAAAACTGAATGCCTCTGCGATAAGCTCTAGGTTAGTATTTGTAGATGTCCCCCAGGTACCAGATTCGTCACCTGTAGCTATTTCTTTTAACCTTAAATCATTTACATAAGTTGCCATGTTTTTCTCCGATCAAATTTATTATAAGTTGTTTTTTCATAAAAGTTAAGCCACCTCTACCCAATTTGGTGTTTGTGAATCATCTATTTTAGACCAAACTAAAACATCATTAAGAAATCCAGTTGCTTCTAGGCCTGTTACAGACGTGTTTGCGTCAGCTGTAGTAGTAATTGTACCAAGACTAGAGGTGACAGAAAGACCATCTACACTAACTCTAGCATTATGATGTACGGTAATAGATCCTAGGGCAGATGTGCCAGCAAGTCCAGATATTACTACATTAGCCTCTCCATCTACATCTACACTTACACTACCAAGAGTGGCTACTGCACCTGCGACTACGACTATGGCTTGAGCATTAACACCTGCTGTAGGTGCTCCTGCTGTAGCAGAGACACCAATAATTCCAAATCTACCAGCAGCGTCAATAGCAACAGCACTAACTGTTGCAGTTGCTGCACTAGGTGCTGTAAGTGTAACTGGTATAGGTTCGCCCCAGGCACCTTCATTCCAAGTACCTCGACCCCAACCAGTAATATTAGCCATCTTAGGCTAGATTAAGCTATTCTGATTATAGCTGTACTGGCTGCTGCTGCTGGAAAAACTACTGTAAAATCACCTGCGGTCGAAGTTTTATCGCCACCAAAGTCAATTGTAGCTACAGACTTATTACTATCAGATGAGTTGTAAATCATACAACCTCTAGCTGTAACAGTTGCTGTTCCAAAAGTTAAATCAGCAAAATCAGTAAACCCTGTAGTACCACTAGATGTAGGATCTACTCTAGTTAAACTGTTTCCACCAGATGAATAATTAGTACCACTTACTTCATTTGTTGTTGTAAATGCCGTTGTAGTGGCCCCTAATGTAGCTGAGCTTGTATATAAAGCTAGTTTAAAAGTATCTCCACCTGAGTTTTTAAAGTTGTGCACAGCTTCAAGAAGTTCTTTTTTAAAGCTAGTGGTTAATGTTGATGTAATAGCCATATCAAATCCTTTTAATTATATTTGCTAACTCTGTATCTCCTTGTTTCACAAAGTCTTGTATCAAAGTAGCTTTATAGGATTTTAACGCATTTTTTATATAAATCAAACAAACCTTATAAATTAGTTCTTTATAGGCTCTAGCTTGTTCTTTAATATAAGGATCTTCACTATCGCTAGTGCTAACTATTTTTTCAGTTAATCTTTCTGCCCAAAACTCAGGCGGATGACCGCCATGATTGCTTGTTTTAGCCTCTATAACGCCTAGTCCTGGCATACCTGCTGGTGTTATTTTATCTACCATTTTTTTGGTTCTGCTGGTCTTAAAATATCATCTTTGCCAATACTTTTTATGTTTTCACTTTTAAGATGTGCGTCAGTCCTATCTACCAATACAGGCTCTTGTTTCTTTTTGACAATATCTAAAGTATCAATTCTTTCTAATTTTATACCGTCTTCGCCAACTAAAATAATGTAAGGATTTTTTAACCTATGGTATCCATATAGTTTTTGTTCTGCTGGCACGTCTGTATCTAGCAAACTTGAGCTATGTGCAACTTCTACCTGCATACCTGATTCTATACACTTAGCTAACCAAAATTCTACACATCCTCTACCCGCTTCAGCAAAGTGTAAATTTCCTTTATAAGAAAAATCTATACCAAACATTTTTAAATTAGCTACCTCGTTCCAATAAGCAAAAGCTATTGCGTATGCAACTGTATTATTTAAATAATGGCAATTTGAAAACTGTACGACTTCTTCTAATGGGTATTCTACAAGACCTGGGCAACGATCATCTAATTCACATGTATATATTGGACCTTGATGTTTTTGTAACATATCAGCCATACTTTTAGTTTGACCGCCTGCATCATCTGTGTCTAAAAATCTGGACGCAGGATCCATCATAAATACTCTATCGTGGTAAACCACTGTTCCTACAGCATTTATAACCCACACTTCATCAAAATGAACTCCGTGTGATTTAGCCATATTATAATCAAACCAGCTTTTACCCATGCCAACTATGGCAACTGATTTACCTTTCAGATTTTTTATTTTTTCCATATTTTTTTATGATACCGTTGTCCTCAAAGAATCATAACGGTATTCATCTCTCCTTCCGCGAGCTTCAGCAAGGTTTTTCAACCTAGATATTTCATTTGCAAAGCGTTGCTCGTATTGCTGTGTCAAATCGTTTTCACCTTTCATAAATATGTATGCTTCAACAAGACTTCCATATAATAAGGCATTTCTAGCATTTTGTGAAAGCCATGTACCTGTAGTGTCTGAAACTAATGAAGTTGGTTTGTAAAGATAGTGTAATTCTACGTCATAATTTTGATCTGGCACTGGGCTTACAATAAGAGTAGATCCATTATCAGTGGCTGTAGAAAGCTCTGCATCAAAATCAGCATAGTATAATGGCCTACCATTTTCAGACGTGTCTGTTGGATCTACTGAATATTCACGCATAAATGTTGGGTGTTTTTTATCTAAATAGTGATAATCTCCATTAGCATCTATAACTGCTAAAGAAAAACTTGTTTGATAATCTGAAGGTGTTGTCAAATAAGTATTACCTGCTGTTAGTGATCCAGTGACATTTTTACGAAAGTAATTTAGTTGTATAAGTTCAAAAATCCTATCTTCAGCGTTTTTAATAAAATCATCTAGCGTATTAACAAACGTAGTTTCTGAATTTTCTACGTAATTTTGTATTAAAGTTTTTAATTCTGATAATGTCATGTTAAGTATTTAATTGTCCACCCATACCTGAGTGATTACTACAGTAATAATAAAGTGTTGGAGCACCTGAGGCAACTGTTATTTCAGTGTAAGCTCCACCACTGCCTGGAGTACCATAAGTTGTTACCCCAGTTGTATATTCTGATCCACCAGCGTGCGTACCATTAGAGGTTGTAGATATTCTTAAAGGATGTGTAGCATTACTACTATCAGATTGACCGAATTGATAAGTTCTACCTTCTGTTAAGTTTAGAGTGGGAGCTCTAACCCCATCAATATAAAAATAATTAGCACCTGAATATTCTGCCACTGTTACTGCATAAAGTGTAGTGGCAGATACTGAAACAGTGACTGATCCTAAGCTTGCTGTTGCACTAACTCCTGTTGGCTCAGCAGTAGGTGTTGGTGAGGGAGATGGTGCTACTTGCGTAGTAAAAATTGTTGTAGAACCAAGTATACCTGTTAATTTATCTACATTAAAATTTGTAGGTAATGTTGAAGGACTCATAAAGTCTGGTTTAAAAATATCTTTATAAGTAACGACAACAAACCCTTCTCCAGCATCAACATCATTATTTGGTCTAGGTTTGTAAAGTGACTCTGGATCAGCTTTAGCTCTTAATGGTTCTAGTTGTGGATGTTTTGGTTCGTAACAATTCGAACAAACTTTTAAACCGTTCCATTCTTCTTTTAATTCTAGTAATTTGTATTCAAAACCGCATCTATCGCATAAACCTTTAGCAAATTTACCAGTAGCATAAGCCATCACATCATCCTAATACTGGGTCTTATGTTAAAAGATGCTCTATCTTCATCTTGATCAGCAGCTCTTCTAAATTCTTCTTCGTATATTGCTTTAAGTTGTGCAGTTCTCTCTGGTGCTCTTTTTAATGATATGTAGTAGGCCAATCCTGCTGCAAAACAAGGAAAAAACCTAAACGGCATATCCATAGTATTTGTTGCTTTATCTGCATCATCCATTCTTACTATTTTATTAAATACAAGTATGTCTGTAGAATTTTCTGGTGCAGGCCATATTTTTAAAGTAGGTGTTGATAATTTATCAAAGAAAAATTGTGAAGGCCTAGCTTTAGTGGTTTTATTTGGAATATTTATATATTCAGACCTACTAACTCTATTCATACTAATATCTGTTTGTGTTTGATTAATTGTTCTACGTAGAACAACGTCTAAAATATCTATTATATTTGCATTTAAAGAATAATCAGTTGTGCCCTCTGTCACTGTTTGTGTGGCTTGCTCTATAGTCCACTGGTTTAAGCCTCTGTTTGCCCATTCAGCAAGCATGAGATTTATAGATCTACGTGCGGTTTTTAGATCATAACCAGTGCGTAGCTCTAAACCACATCTTTCAAAAGCCTCCTCAACAAACTCTGCTACATTTGGCTCAAAATTTGTACTGCCTGATAGTGCCATAATTAATCCTCATATAAATTATCAAAAGTTATTGACGGATCAAGATAACTTTCATGTCCCTCTGCGGAATGTTTCCACTGCGAAGGTTTAAACTGAGGTGGTCCTTCACCTGTAACCCATAGTGCTGGACTTGTTGCCCTGACTCTATTGTTTGGTAAAGCAACAAAGTTGCCCTTCCACTCACAGTCTTCAGTTATATATAATACATGACTTTGTTTATGTTGTGCAGGATCATCTGCAATATCTGTATTTGTGTAATCAACCGTAAAAAGATACTTTGCTTGATAGAAGCCCCCATCTATTTTAGCAATCCAAGGAGAAGAACTAACTCTATCCATAGTAACAACACTATGATCTCTTGCTTCACAATCCCAAGGTTGTGCTAAATGATCTTCCATAGGCTTAGGGTAATCTTCCATAGGTATATCAGCTACAAGAGCTTGTATGGGCATCCTAGCCCACATAGCACCACCGTGTATGTTACCCTCGTCCCAATCATCACAATTAGACTCTTCTCCAGTAAATACAACTTGAAAACTTAACGATCTATCTGGAATCGTGTTTACTGCAATAGCTAAGGCATGTAAATATTCGCCCTGATATTGCTCATGATTATGTGTAAACTCTCTCCTAACCCAACACTTAAAGTGTGGGATATTACTAATCAAATAAGGCACTATCTCAAACGATTTCTTCTTCTATTAGCGTTGCCTGCCATCATGACTGATCCACCCTTAGACTTTTTAATTACAGATGAACCTTTAGATTTTTTAAGTACAGATGATCCTTTGGATTTTTTTAATACTGCACTACCTTTTGACATCTTTCTAACAGAGCTACCTTTAGACATTTTTCTAACGGAGCTTCCCTTAGACATTTTTCTAACAGAACTTCCTTTAGACATTTTCATCATGCTTCCGTTTTTAGAGTTTTGACCTGGCATAATAGTTCTCCTTACTTCTTAGTAGATTTTTTTGTGGTTTTTTTAGCAGGTGCCTTTTTCTTTGGCATATTATAAAGAATACGCTCATCTTTAACTGGCTTATCTGGTCTTACTTTAGCATCTAATCTTGCTTGCAATTTTGGATCAACTGTTGATTTTTTCTTTGGCATATTTATCTCCTATCTTTGAGTTGTATATTTACGCCTACCAGACATAACTTTACCACAACCTCTAGCTATTTTGCCATCTTTCTTTTTTTCTGCTTTTCCGCCATTAACAAAATATCCCATTCTATTACGAACTTCTACTGATAATTTAGGCAATCCTTTGTTTCCTGCTGGTATTTTTTTTAATTTTTTCTTTATTTTTTTCATATTTTAATGTTACCTCAACCTATTACTCATAACAATTCCTTGGCCACGTATTGTTACACGCCCACCTGATTTTAATTTATTAGATACCATAATTGGCTTACCTTTTCTGTTTGGGTTAGGATCTTTTTTTCTTTTACGTGCAACTAATTTAGCTCTATCTGCCTTAGACATGCTTTCAGCTTTTTTACGTGGCAAACACTTTGGTTTACCCTCGGCTTCCTTTCTACTACCGCAAGATCCTAATATTGAACCGTCTGCCCCAATTCTTACCCACTCTTCGTCTAGCCAGCTTTGTAATTGACCTTTGCTCATCTTAATCTGTCTGACATTACAGCACCTTGTCCTCTTATAGGACCACCAAATCTTTTACCTTTTCTTTTACCGCCTTTTGCTTTTTTTGCATAATTAGGATCTTTACAGTATTTAGAAGCAGCTAAATTTGCGTACGCAGAAGGATAAACATCAAAAGTTCTTTTTGCCCAAGCTTTACCCTCTGGGCATATTTTACCTTTGCTTTTAGCTGCACCACCTTTTTTCATTTTTATGGACTGTAATGTTTTAGCTTGAGATGCGTGTAATTTACTTGCTTTTTTTAAACCCTTAATAACTTTTTTTAATTTTTCTTTAGCCATTATTTTATTCTACCATGTTTTCTTCTAATAGCATCTTTACCTCTTCTGAATATTTCTGCTTGTCTTGGCTTGCCGCCATATTTCGATCGTTGCTCACCAACTGTTAATATACGAATTAGTCTTGCAAAAGGTTTTTTTGTTTTTATAACCTTTTTTACAGTATCTTTAGCATCTTGAATTGTGGCATATTTGATTGATACGGTATCCTTTGGGTTTTCGTCTGTATATAACCTTCTATCGCTACCTTTTGGTTTTTTGCCTGTTCCAACTTTGGGATCGCGTTTTTTTGCCATTTAACAATCCCAATCACGCCTAGCCCAATAGTTAGCACTACACCTATCTGTAGTGCCGCCCATTCCTTTACTTCTAGCACAATAAGATTTTTTACGTTTTGGATTATTTTTGTGCATACCAAGTTTGGCATCACCAAAAGTAATACGTTTTACCCTTGATTTTTCACTACTACAACCTCTAACAAAAACCTCTTTCCGTTTTTTGCCATAACCAGGGCTACCTTTTGGGATAGCCCTTGGTCTATTAAGAGTTACGGTTTTGCCTTTGTACTCTGCCATTCATTAATAATTCTTATTTAAAACAAGAATAATTGAATAAGCATCACCACTTGAGTGGCCGACTGTTGTAAAGTCTATATCACCAGTTACGCCTGACCCTGCGTTATTAGGTATACCGCTAAATCTATCGTCATAATACTCATCACCTGTGCTATCTGCTGGTAAAGGTATTGCTAAAACGTTAGTTGAAGCGTCAAACTCAATATCTACACCCATACCTCTGGTTGCCCAGTAAATACGTGCTATAGAAACGCCAGTACAAGTTTCGCCCTTGCTGTTAGTGGTTAAAGCTGAAACATCAACTTTTTTAACAGATGACTCACCTGTACCGTCAGACTCATTAGTAAACTTTAAGATAGCAACTCTTTCACCATCTTGAATAGTTTGTGAAGTTACTGTATCTGCCATTGTTTACTCCTATCTTTCTACTGCTGCTACAACGTAGTCAATAGTCATAGTTTGTGCTGAAGCCTCACCATTTTGAATACCAAATGACACGGTTAGTTCCTCATCATCTGGTAAGTTTGTGATTGCAACACCAACTGGAGCAGCATTATTAATTGAATAAAATACTTTTGAAGCATCTGGATCAATAAACCATGTTGTTGTGATGAAAGTATCATCTGCCATAGTTGCTACATCTTCTGTAGTAGTAGCAGTATTATCTTTCTCAACTAAGAAATCTAAACCTGCGTCACCGTCTGCAGAAATAAAGAAAACACCGTCTGTTGTATCAAGAGGTGTTGTGTCTGTTATACCAAGACCCATAACAAAGTCAGACTGATCTACATCATTTACTTTGAATCTAGCAGAAAAGTATGCTTTCTTACTTGTGCTTAATTTAAACCCTTCACCTTTTAATTGTAAAAAGTCTAAATCGTTATCTCCTGCAGCATTGGTGAGCAATAAAGCTCCTCCTGCTGAAGAAGTAACAGCTTCAGTTGCACTACCTGTACCAGCCTCAGTAGTTGTTATAGTCCAATCACCAGAGTTATATGTAAAAAAATCATTATGATACATATAAAATGTTTGATCTGATGGATATGGTGCAAACATAGGTTGGTTTTTCTTGTGCTCAGTAGCAACAGTATTACCTGCCCATAAAATTAAGTTTTGAAAATGTGGATTAGCCATTATGAACTCCTTTACTTGTATTAATGGAAATCGAATCGATCCTCATTAAGCTAATTAATTTAAAACTATCTTGAGTTTACACCCACAATACAAACTAAGCAACAAAAAAAAGGGAGCCGAAGCTCCCTAAAAATTGTAGTTGAGTGAGAAACGCTACAATAATCCGTTCCTTAAGCTCCTTGAGAACCGTATACGGCTCTAAAGTTTGAGTAACCGAAAGAGTATCTTTCTCTAGCTTTGTATCTCATATTGCCTGTGTCAAAGTCACCTTCTAATGCAGTTTGCATAGGACTTCTTTCAAAATACTTAAATCCATCTGGACAGTCAGTTTTGATAAAGTATGCATCTGTATCAGTTAGGTAATGATTGACTACATAGCCTTCAGGAAGCATGCTGTTGATATTCGCGATAGCGTTAATATCGTTATCTGAAGTACCAACTCTACCTGGGCTGTTGAGTAGTCTATCTGCAACAAAGACTAACTGTGGTGGGACAATAAGCTTCATTCCTCTTAATGCAATATTAAGACCTCTATCATCTGTAAATGTAGAGATGCCAATTAATGCATCTTCAAGAGAAGTTTCGTTTAAGTCCGCCATAGTTGTGGCTCTATTCGCTAGTGAACCTCCACCTCCAAGCGGATGATCTGTTGCAATCAAAGTTTTACCATCACCACCTGTTGTACTAAACGCGTTGTTTAATACTGAAGCAGCTTTGATTTGCTTTGTATTTGCCATAGATCTTGCTAGGGCTTTGGTATATCTTGCTCCAAGTCTATCATAAAGATTGTCTTCAATTGCTTCTTCTGTTAGAGCAAAAGCAAGAGCCACTGTTTCGTGAGTGTAACGTGAAGTATAACCTTCGTTAGCGTTGTCAAATCTGACTCCGCTACCTTCAGCTTTTACTTGGGCGTTACCAAACCCAACGATTAGTGTTTCTTCTTCAAAAGCTCTATCTGAAGATTCAGTTTCATAAATCTCGAGATGCTCGGCCTCATATCGGGCATATTCCATACCAAATAAGGCGTTTAAACCTGGCTCTAATTCTTTCGCTAATTGTGCTCTATTAATTGCCATTATTTATACTCCTGTTGGATCGATATAGAAATGCTCGTTAAATTTAACAATCACATTTACGTTAGCTGAACCTGTTGTGCTGTTGTCTGGGTCGCTTGAAAAACCCATAATTCTAAAAGTTGCAGTAGTTGCTGCTGTTGTTCCTGACAACTCCATGGCTGACATACCAGTTTTGGTAGAGCCAGAAGTATAAGAAATATCAGCGTTCAAACCGACATCAGTTTGAGCTGGAGAACCTGCACTTTGAATTTCAAATACAGCATCAGGATCATCTACAACAAATGCTTTAATATCGGACGATACAGTGCCATCAGGAAAGTGAGAACTGAAAACAGTTTCACCTGAAGAGTTTGTAAAAGTACAACCTCTAAATACACCTAAAGCTTCATCCCCAGCACCAGCTACTAAAATAGTACCTGTGTTGAGCATTTTTACTAAATCGCCTGAAAAAATATTCCCAGAAGCACCAGAGGCAATTTCGTATTCTGTAACTCCACCATTTTGGACTCCAGAACCTAATTTACCAACTACTTTTGCTCCGAATGGGGCATTTTTGTTAGACATAATAAGTCACCTTTATATATTTAAAATTATATGTTAAGTGGTCAATCTCTTTGACCACCGCCAAAAGTTACCTTGCTACTACGCTCTGGATTTAAAATCGGAGAGCTAGGATCTGATTCCTTGAGTAAGTCATTATCAACAGCATCCTGTTGAGTTCTAGCAGCGTTTTGATAGTAGGAGTTTCTTTCATCACGCGTTTCATTTGGAATCTTAGCCAGTAACAAACCACCCCTTGCGATAACTCCTGCATGTTTGCCTTCTTCTAGTGCGTCATAACGATCTTGAAAAGATGCGTCCAACTCTTCTGATCTTACTAGGTCGAAACCTTCGCTTAATCTAGCTGTTACATTTTTTCGATCTTCTTGGCCTACAAGTTCGGCTCTAATCCACCTATAGGTATAACCTTCAGGTGCAGGAGGAGTATCCAACATGGATGGTGGGCTCCAAGGTTTGCGAGCTACTTTATCAGCTCGAGTGTCGGCAGAACGTGAAGTTCTGTTTTGTTTGTCAGTATTATCTGTCATATAAGTTACCTTTTAACATATTTTGCGTACTCTGTTAAGGGTACGTTTAATTTTTTTGCCATTTGTACTTCACTAGGAGAGAGCCTGATCTGTTTTTTTCCAGACTTACCGCTTACTCTTCCTGCTGAAGCCACCTTTTGTGACGGCTTAGATTTTGCTGGTTCATTAAAGTATTCAGGGTGTTTAGTTCTGATTCTTTTATTTACTTCAGCAAAATATTCGTCACTTTCAACGACAAATCCTTCAGTAACTAAATCTTCATGTATCTGAGTTCCTGTTTCATGCATTACTGCATTATTTAAGAACCAGTCATTACCGTCATCAATCCAATCTTGCATTTTTGAATTGAACATAGGTTGTTGTTGAACTGTTGCTTGAGGTTGTTGCACAGGAGTTTCTTTTTGCATTTGCTCCATTCGTATCTTACCCTCTTGAACTTTTTGCTCTTGTACTGCTATTTTAGCTAATACATCTTGAGCTTGTGCAACCTTTTCATAATCTGCGACTTCATGTGCTTTTTGCAAAGAGGCCATAGCTTGTGCTTTTTGTGACTCTAATCTTGTAGCAGACTCATCAAAGGTTGTTTGTTGTAAGGTTTGTGCAGTTGTTTTTAATCTTTCATTTTCAGCTGCTAAGTTTTTAGCATATTCATAAGCTGAATCTTGACCTCTTTCTGCCTCTCTTAGTTTTCTAGTTAAAGTATTTATTCTTTTTTGAACTTTATCAGAATAATCTTGTAACTCTTCCTCACTTTTTTCAGGTTCAGGTTCTTCAGTTACAACTTCAGGTGCACCGTCTTCTGTAGGTGTTTCTACAACATCTGGTTCTTCAGGCTTTGATTCTTCTAAATCAATAACCTCTCCCTCTTCTTCTATTACCTCTTCTTGTTTTAATGCTTCTTCAGACATTTATTCTCCTTATACTGCAAGAATATCAGTAGGATCTAGTATGGTAGCAATCACTTCATCATCATTAATAATCCGACATTCGGATTCATCACCAAGTTTGAAACGAGCTCCAGCATATCTGCCTATTAATACCCATTGTTTTTCTTCACACCAAGGACCGTCAAATTTAGATTTATCCTTATAACAATCAGGCCCCATTTTTACCACATAACCAACAACGGTAGATAACCTTTGTTGATCAACTGTAGATTGTACTAACTGTATGCCACCATCTGTTACGCCTTTACCTGCGTAAGGTAGTATTAAAATACGCCAACCTGTGGGTTGTGGCATACGTTCTAAAATTGGTTTTTCTATAAGTGTTGGATCTAAAACCCGAGCTTCTTCTTTTACGTAAGGTATCTTAGTTTCTTCTTTTGGTGGGTTTTGTTCAGCTTCTAATTCTTTTGCTATGTGTTCAGGTACCTGTATCTTTGATGTCATCTTGTAAGTTTTTCCCTAGCAGTTCTCTAAATATATTTTCTGCATCAGCGAGAGAACTGTAACGCCCACGCAAAAACTCGTATTGAGAAAAATCACTACAGCCAGATAACATGGCATCCTTAGTGTCTTCTCTTCTGGCTGCTATTTCTTTAAGAAATTTTTTTGCCAGCCAAACTGAATCCATTAATATACACCAGAAAACTTACCACCAAACTCAGCAATACCCATACCTCTAGATTTACCTTTACCCATACCAGGCTTAGGTGTTGTATT